>ENA-OWPA01001062-OWPA01001062.1-bioreactor-metagenome-genome-assembly--contig:-NODE-1062-length-22296-cov-3.900716_pt1 | contig 22296 bp, 18 predicted proteins | sample MGYA00238139_ERZ651803 | MGnify/ENA primary metagenome ERZ651803 (study PRJEB26909, sample SAMN07631231) | bioreactor metagenome | isolation source: Switchgrass digestor | place: USA: Dartmouth... | reverse complement strand
CACCCTATACCCGCGCAGCTCCTCCACAAACCCCATCACCGCGCTAACCTTTGCCCCATCTCCAAACTTATCCGGCTTCATCCGGGCCAGCAGCCGCCCAGCCTCCTCCGGTGACTTCCCCTTCCCCCTCAGGTACATCACCGTCGCGACCCCCTCCAAAAAGGTCGCGTCCTGCTCATTCAAATACCGCACCAGCTCTCCAAACCCCTCACCCGGCTCCCCGCCGGGCTCCGCCAGGACCCGCTCCGCGTTCGGCCCCGGCCTGTAGACATAATGCGAGTTGCCGGCCGGCCCGGGCAGGACCTCCTCCCGGGCAAACCCCCAGTCCGTCATCTCCTTCAGCTTCAGCGTCAAGATCTCCGAATACGGCCCCCACATATGAAGGCCGAAGGGCTCCGGGAACGGGTACCCCAGCTCCTGGGCAATATAGACCATCTTCTGGAGCTTCTTCCGCCCCCGAATCTCCCCTGCTGCCATCAGCATCTGCGTCAGCGACCGGTAGGGTGAAAACACAGCCCGCACCCCCGCATTTCCGAGTTCCCGAACATATATTCGTCAAATATCCCGGCACTCCTGCTAGTGCAGCACCGCCTCGACGGCATCCGCCGCTTCCCGGGGTACAAAGAGCACATAGCGGGTGACCGGCTCACTGGCAATGGCCTTCACCACCTCAGAGAGCGCCGTCACCTCTTGCAGCACCGGCGGATCGGTCCAGTCGATCAGCACCTGGATGGGCGGCGCCCCGCCCTCCACCGGCCGCACGTAGTAGCTGTAGGCGATGTTGGAGGTCTGGTCCACATGGTGGTAGTACTGCGCCTCGGGGAAGCCCGCTTCCCGCACCGCCTGGGCAATCTCGTCCCGCCGCTCCACCACCCGGTGCAGCCGGTCATCCAGCCGGATCCCCGCAAAGAGCCGGCGGTTGATAAACCGGTCCGCCAGGTCCGCGAGCACCGGGTCAGCCGCCTCCCGCCAGCGCTTCACCCCGTACAGCACATCCGTCTCATCGATGTGCAGGTACTCGGAGAGGCTCATCTCCCGCCCGGCCAGAATCGGCTCCATGGCCGGCGGAATAAACCCCATCTCCGCCTGCCGGCCGGACCGGTAGAGGTCCACCGCCCGGGTCATCAACTTCTCCAGCACCGTCTCGCTGGACCGGGTCGCCTTGTGGAAATAGACGTTCCAATACATGAAGTACCGGGCCAGCAGAAACTCTTCCGCCGAGTGGATCCCCTTGTCCGTCAGCACCAGGTGGCCGTCCACCACCGTCAAGGTCTGCACCAGCCGGTCCAGGTCAAAGACGCCGTAGGTGACACCGCACATCCGACTGTCCCGAAGCAGGTAGTCCATCCGATCCACATCCAGTTGGCTGGAGATCAGCTCCTTCAGAAAGGGCGGCCCCTCCCACGTGCCGGTAATCATCGCCGTTATTCGCGCCGGCCACGCCGGGTTCCTGCTGGCGAGGATCTGGTAGATGTGCGAATCCGGGTCGGCGATGATTCGCTCCACCCAGCGCTCGTGATGGGTACCGATCAGCTTCTCAAACAGATGGGAAAAGGGGCCGTGGCCGATGTCGTGCAGGAGGGCCGCGCAGCAGGCCATCACCTGGTCCTCCTCATCAATGACCGCCAGCCCCCGGTCCGTCAGGTGATGCAGCACCCGGCTCATCAGGTGGTATGCCCCCACCGAATGGGCAAAGCGGGTGTGCTCCGCCCCGGGGTAGGAGATAAAGGAAGTCCCCAGCTGCCGAATCCGCCGCAGCCGCTGGAAAACCGGACTCTGAATCAGGGCAAAAACGGTGGGATCGGTTACGGAGATGTTGCCGTGGATGGGATCCCGAAAAATGTACTCCTTCACCAGTGACCTCCTCCCGGGGACGAAGACTCATTCCCAGTGTAACAAAGCAGAATGCCCGGGGGTAGTGCACCCCCCGGGCCCTTACCGCGTCGTGAACTGGATCTGACCGTCTTTGTAGCCCGTCACCCGAAGCCCCAGGGCATCCTGGATCTCCGGCGTCAGTGTGAGCCAGAGCCGGTCATTGATGATGGTGTAGTCCTGTGTCAGCACCATCGAAAAACCGCCATCGTAGACCCTCACCGTCTCCAGGTCGATACCCTCCCAATAGAGGTTGCTGCCCAGGAACCGGTTGATGGCGTGCAGCGAGACCTGCGGTCTGCTGGGACTGGGGAAGAGGTAGAAAGTTCCCAGCGTAGTTCCGTCCACCACTACCTCCAGCGGCATGCCGCCAGCGGCCTTGTCTGCCGTGTAGTCGTACCCCGCCGGAATGGGCGCCGGACCGGAGGGCTCTTTATCCTCCTTGTCCTCGCTCTTCTCTTCTGGTGTAGGCGCAGGCTCTTGCTCATCGTCCTTCGTGGCTGGGGTAGTCGGTTTCGTCGGCGCTGGTGTCGTCTGCGCCGGTGTCGTTTGCTCCTGGTTCCGCCTGCCCGTCGTCACAGGTTGATCCTGGTTCCGCTGCCCAGTCGAAGGCGTCGTAACGGTGGGCTGCTTCGAGCTGCCGGGCTCGACAGTAGTCGTCTGCGTCGTGGGCGGCTCCTGAACCTGGCTGGCGGGTGTGCTGTCCCGATCCCGGGATGCCAGATTCTCGCCCCGTGCGGCTGCGATGCGATCTTGAATGTCCTTCACGCCGAACCAGACCATCGCCACCACGATCAGCGTCCCGGCGATCAGCGTAATCCACCGGAACTGGTCCTGCCCCTGCCGCTTCCCGTTCCCGGTCTTCCTGCTGCTCCGGGTCGCTCGCTCTTCCCGGGCCTCTCGAACTTCCCGAGACTCCCTGCCATCGCGGGCTCCTCGGGTTTCCCGGGACTCCGGGGTTTCCCAAGCCTCCCATGCTTCACGGACCGCCCGGGCGTCCCGGGCATCCCGCACATCGTACTCCTCCCGGGCGCTCCGGGGCGCCTCGGCGCCCCAAGCCTTTTCATGGCCCCGCTGTGCCGGCAGCTCCTCCGGCATCCTGGCAGGTGCCTGGGCAGAACGCACCACCGGCGTCTCGGGCGCCCGAGCAGGGGCCTGCGCTGGCCGCTGCGGGCGGCCCTGCGACCTGCTTCTCTTGGACGGCCCGCCCAGCCGCACCACCCGAGCCGTCTGCTTGGGCCGCTCAGCCGCCTTTGCCTGCGGTTCGGTGTGAACCGGCTCCACCGGCTTTTCCGGAGCAGGCTCAGGCCGCTTCTCACTGGCCGGTGCTGCCTCGTGCGCTGCCTCACTAGTCGGTGCCGGCTCGGGCGGCGCCACCGGGGCCTGTTCCTGTTCCCATTCCGATGCGGGCCCTGGCTCGGCCACAAAGCTCTGCAGCCGGGCCAGATCCGCCGCAGACCCCCTAAGTCCCTCCACCTTCCGTCTGACACGGGGGCGCGTCTGCTCTGCCGCTGCCTCTGCTGGCTGGCTCTCCGCCACTGCCGCGGCCTGCTGGCTGGCATCCTCCCCGCCTTCCGGCGACTGCGGCTGCTCACCCGAATCCTGCCGCACATCGCTCTGCGGTCGTGCTTCTGCCTGAAGCTTCACAACCTGCCACGCCTCTCCGGCCGCCGCAGCAGGGGCCTCCCGTTCCTCTTTCTCCAGTTCCGAGGCCGCATTCCGCCGCGGCTCCTCGTCCTCCCGCACCCGCTCCACAGGCTGACGCCGTTCTTTCTTGGGCTCCGGGCACAGCTTCTCTGCCAGCCCCTGGAGCCCCTTCCCCTCTACCACCTGAACCAGATCTCGCCGCAGATCCTCCGGGTCGGCGTAGGCCCGGTCGAGGCAGCGCCGCATAATCGCCTGCAGATCCGGCGAGATCCAGGGCGGAATCCACCCCGTGCGAGGCCGGCTCAGCCCCACCGTGATTCCCTTCCCAGTGAAGAGCCAGTTGATCAACCCACCCATCGGATAGGCCACCGGCATCACGCCGTCGCTCCACCGGGCATCCGAGGAGTGAACTACCGCTGCCACGTAGTCCACAACCCAGCCGTCAGGCCCTATCTTGATAAAGCGCGGATCCACATACGCCGGCACCATCGCCGGCACCATCCGCCCCAAATAAGCCAGGCCGTCCATCACTGCAAGAAGCAGATCGCCCAGCAGTTCCTCAGTCAGCCTTCCCTCCGCCCGCATCTCGGCCAGGCTCGCCCCGTTGAGCGGACGGACCATCAACCACTCGCCGTCAGTATCCGGCAGGGCCTCCACCACAGGCAGGCTGGGATGGTTGTACGCAGCCGGATCAACACCGGCCCAGCACTGGATCAGGTAGACCCGACGCTCCTGCTCCCAGTCGTGGGCCAGGTAGAACCGCCTGCCAGCCCAGCGGACCTGCCGGATGACCTCAAACCGGTCGGGGACGCTCCCCACCCGGATCAACCTCCTCACATACTGACCTAGTCCCATCTAGCTAATACGTAACGCGGATGCTGCAGTTCGGGAGCTATTGGTGGCCCTAAGGGGTGATGCGAACACGCTGCAGCGCAATCTGGCCGGTTTGCTGGCCCAGACGGCGCACAGTGCCCCCACACTGCGCCCTGCGCCGATTTCGGCCGATCAGACTGCCCCTATGTTAAAGATACAGGAAGGAACATGACCGCCTCAAGACTGATCTGCCTTATTCTTGGCGAAATCTTGTGGAAGCGGAATTTTTGGCGCATGCGAGGCTCGCTTCCGGAATCGCCTATTAGACGGTGGCTCCCGTTGGAAAGTCGCGCACCACTTCGCCTTCAGCATCTTCGGCTGCAGGCAAAAAAGGGGACCAGCGCACCCGACCGCTGGTCCCGCACCTTATGTTTATGCCAAAGCAGCATACCTCCGGCCCGACGCCCGTGATGCTCTCCCACTGCAGCGACGGGGCATGTACCTACCGGCCCTTTTCTTCCCGGTAGGCCAGCGCCGCCTTCACAAAGTCCCGGAACAGCGGGTGCGGCCGGTTGGGCCGGCTCTTGAACTCCGGATGGAACTGAACCCCTACAAACCAGGGATGCCCCTCCAGCTCCATGACCTCCACCAGGTTGCTCTCTTCCCACACGCCCACAGGCTTTAGGCCCACCGCCGCGAGCCGGTCAAGATACTCGTTGTTGACCTCCCAGCGGTGACGGTGCCGCTCTTCGATGACGTCCGTGCCGTAGGCCTCATGGGCTTTGGAGCCCGGCTGCAGCCGGCAGGGGTAGAGGCCCAGCCGCATGGTGCCGCCCATCAGGCTGACTTCCTTCTGGGCCGCCATCAGGTCGATGACCGGATCCCGGCAGTCCGGAATGAACTCCGTGGAGTTCGCCTTGTTCAGCCCCAGCTGGTTCCGGGCCGACTCAATTACCGCACACTGCAGCCCCAGGCAAATGCCGAAGAAGGGCTTCTTATGCTCCCGGGCATAGCGAATCGCGTTGATCTTCCCCTCAACGCCCCGGTAGCCGAAGCCGCCGGGCACCAGGATGCCGTCCAAATCCTTCAGGAAGCGGTCCAGGTTCTCGGCCGCGTCGCCGTTCTCCAGCTTCTCGGAGTCGACCCAGTGGATCTTTACCCGGCAGTCGTTGTGGATGCCCGCATGGTTGAGCGCCTCCACCACGCTCAGGTAGGCGTCCTCAAGGCTGACGTACTTGCCCACCATGCCGATATCCACGGTCTTGGTGGGATGGATGGCCCGCTCCACCAGCGCCTGCCATTCCGCCAGGTCCGGCTTCCGATCCTCCAGCCCCAGCCGCTGGCACGCGATCTTAGCCAGTCCTTCCTCCTCCAGCACCAGGGGCACCTCATAAAGGCTGGGCAGATCCACGTTCGGGATCACCGCGTTGGGCGCCACGTCGCAGAAGAGGGCGATTTTCTCCCGCAGGTCCTTGGGGATCTCCCGCTCAGACCGGCAGACGATAATATCCGGCTGAATGCCGATGGATCGCAGCTCACGCACGCTGTGCTGCGTCGGCTTGGTCTTCATCTCCTTGGAAGCCGCAATATAGGGAACCAGAGTGACGTGGATGAAAAGCACATCCTCCCGGTGGGGCACCTCGTGACGGAACTGGCGGATCGCCTCCAGGTAAGGCTGGCTCTCCATGTCGCCCACCGTGCCACCGATCTCAATCAAGACCACATCCGCCTTGGTGTCGTCCGCCACGCGGTTGATGTGCATCTTGATCTCGTTGGTAATGTGGGGAATCACCTGCACCGTCCCGCCCAGGTAGTCGCCCCGCCGCTCCTTGGCGATTACGGACGAGTAGATCTTGCCTGTGGTGACGTTGTTGCCTTTGCCCAGATTGACATCCATAAACCGTTCATAATGCCCCAGGTCCAGATCGCACTCGGCGCCGTCATCCGTCACGAAGACTTCCCCATGCTGAATGGGGCTCATCGTTCCGGGATCTACATTAATGTACGGGTCAAATTTAAGGGCGGTGACCCTGTAGCCTCGACTCTTGATGAGCCTGCCGAGGGACGCCGCCGTAATGCCCTTCCCCAGACCGGATACAACGCCGCCGGTGATAAAGATGTACTTGGCCATCCACGTGCCCCTCCTCGGGTTAGTTGGGCAACTTCGTCGCTGTATGCTGCCTTAGCTTTCACCGAAACCGCTTAGAACTTCCGCTCGCAAAACACCTACCCATTTTAGCCAGCCCCCAAAAGCATGTCAAGGCAAAGAAAGATCAAGGTAGAAACGACGAGCGGAGGGGTAGACCCCCTCCGCGGTGCACCGACTATTCGTCTTGCGGCTCTTCGTCACCCTCGATATCGTCATCAAACAGATCGGTGAGTTCATCCTCACCCGGAGACTCGTCGCCCGCAAACTCTTCGTCCAAAAGATCCTCCTCTTCCTCTTCCGGGTCAAAGCGGAGACGAGACCGCACCGGCTTGACGACCGGCGTTTCCGGACGAATGCGAATCACCTTGTTCCCTTTGTTCTGCCACTCCCTGAGACCCCATACTCCGCCACCCTGGTGGATAAACCGGGAGTCAAAGCTGATTTCCGTATGCATCTGGGCGATCAGCCGGCCGGAATTCTCCTGGGAGATCGCCTTCACCCGCATAACTTCGGTAATCAATTCTTTGAAATGAACCGGTTCGCCCCGTCCCTTAAGAATGGCATAGGCGATATCCGTAACCGACATGTCAGGACGCATCTCGTGAGGGCACCCCATTTGCTCATCACGCTCCTGTTTGACGAAGCCACCAATGAAGGCATATCAAACGGAGCAACTGTTCGACCCAAAGTGCTAGATTCCTGCTAGAGTCGGTCGTATTTCGCGACCGCACCGTAACCAATTTTACCGTTTAGACGCCGGGTCCGCTCCATGAGTACGGCTGGGCACAGGATGAGGTGACGAGTCAGACGTGCGGAGACGGGCCCTCCCCCGCCTCTGGCTGCGTTCTTTCTGAGATAGGAATATTCGCACTGTATGGCAGGAAGAAGTGCAGCGGGTGCCGAACCCTCAGGTCGAACCGGCAGTCGCGGGCTATGCTGCAGTCCGCCTCTGTCCAGTTCCCCAAGTCCCCTGCAGCGGTGGGCCGGCTGTGCGGCCGGGCCCTGCGACGAGATGGGGGAGGGGCCCGGGGCTGGGAGGAGGAAGTCAAGTCATGAGTTATGTTGAGGAGTTCGCACGGAAAAAGCGCCACCGCCGGAACGGCGTTTTCGCCTTCCTGTTCTGCGAGTTCATCCTGACATCGGCCATCGGACAGATGACTACAGACATGATCGGGCTGCTTACCTTCCTGCTGGTGTTTGTGGCCTTTGCGGTCTATCTGTGGTGGGACTGGACCTGCCCGGCCTGCCATAAGCGGCTGCCCCAGGAGTTTTGGAAGGGGTCATGCCCCCACTGCGGTGCGCAGCTGTCAGAGTAACCACTCTTAAACCTATTGCCATGTACGCAGCGCCCTGGCTACACGCAGCCAGGGCGCTCTTTTTCTGCACGCTCCAGCATCCGCTGCAGCAGGAAGGCAGCCACGGCCGAGGGCAGAGTCCCGGGGCCGAAGCCGGCGTCAAAGCCCAGCTCCACCGCCAGCTCGTGACTGATCCGGGGCCCCCCGACCACCAAGATCAGCCGCTCCCTGAGCCCCTCCGCCTCCAGCAGGTCCACCAGCTGCGTCAGATTCCGGAGGTGTACATCTTTTTGTGTCACCACCTGGCTCACCAGGACGGCGTCTGCCCCCACTTTCCGGGCCCTGGCCACCAGTTCCTCGTTGGGCACCTGGCTCCCCATGTTGTACACGGTGAAGCACTGGTAGCGCTCGAGTCCAGGGTCGCCCCGGTAGCCCTTCATGTTAAGAATCGCGTCCAGCCCCACGGTGTGGGCGTCGGACCCGGTGCAGGCCCCCACCACGACAATGGGCCGGCCCAGCCGCTGGGCAGCCAGTGTTTCGATCTCTTCCCGGGTCCAAGCAGGCACCGCGGCTTCGGGGACCTGGATCCCCGTAAGGTCCACTCCCTCTTTCACCCGGGCATACACCACGAGGAAGGTGTAGCCGCCGCCCATGTCCTGCATGTGGACCACCTGGGCGTGCTCCAGCCCCATCTGCTCGCAGAGACGGCGGGCCGCCTCCCGGGCCAGCCCTCCGGACGGCAGCGGCAGGGTGAAGGAGAGCTGCACCGCCCCATCGCCGGTGGTGTCTCCGTACGGCTTGATCCGGTTATCCGCCATCCCCTGCACCCCCTGGGGACGGCGCCCCGCCCTGCGCCGGCAGCTGCCCCGGCACCGGAGCCAACAAGTCCAGGAACGGGTTGAAATAGTCCGGTCCCCTAACCGCCACGCCGTCCAGTCCCTTACCGCCTGTTGGCGACCGCCGCACCCCCGCAAACACCCCTTCGGCGATGGCCTCCATCAGCCCCATCTGCCAGATCTGCTCGAGGAGGGCGACTGTCTTCGCCAGCACCTCGGCGGCCCGCCGCTCCAGGCGCCCTCCTGGCTTCACCTGGAACGCCTCGGCAAAGTGGCGGGCGTTCCGGAAGACGTAGCGGGCGTTCTGGATGGCCAGATAGCGGTCGTGGAGGAAAGGGGTGTGCACCGCCTCGGTCAGCATCCCCAGCAGATGGATCTGCTGTTCCGTGGCCACAGAGATCAGATTGAAGAGGCCGTTCATCAGGTAGCCCTGGAAGATGTCGCCCGTCATGTGCCGGGTGGGCGGCATGTACTTCAGCGGACACTGGGGGAAACAGGCTCGGGAAAGAAGCGCATCAGCCATAGCATAGAGGAAACCGTCTTCCAGGGCGGGATCCATCTCAAAGGCGTGGCCGAGGCCGATCAGCTCATCCGGCATGCCCGAGCGGTGAGCAAACTGCTGGTTGATAAACTGCGACGCCAGCACTGTGTGAGCCGCCTCAAAAGCGTCGGCGGTGGTCAAATAGTTGTCCTCGCCCGTGTTGATGATGATTCCGGCTGCCGCCTGCACCGCCCGGGCAAAGTGCTGGTCGATGAAGGTCCGCTGCATGTTGATGTCCCGGAAGAGGATGCCGTACATGGAGTCGGAGAGCATCATATCCAGTCGCTCCAGGGCGCCCAGTACGGCAATTTCCGGCATGCAGAGGCCTGAAGCGTAGTTGGTAAGCCGAACGTACCGGCCCAACTCTTGGCTGACCTCGTCCAGCGCCTTGCGCATGATGCGGAAATTGGCCTGAGTGGCAAAGGTGCCGGCGAAGCCCTCTGTGGTGGGTCCCTCCGGCACGTAGTCCAGGAGCGACTGGGCCGTCGAGCGGATGACGGCGATGACGTCCGCCCCCTGCCGGGCGGCGACCTGCGCCTGGATGACGTCTTCGTAGATGTTGCCCGTCGCCACGATGACGTAGAGCCAGGGGAAAGGCGGCTCCCCCCACTGCCGGACGAGCCCTTCCCGGTAGTCCCGGTTCTTCCGGATCCGAGCCAGGCTCTCCGCTGCCAGCCGGATGCCCAGCTCGCGAATAGCCCCTTCGTCCTGCGGTGTTTCAGCGGTCACCTCCAGCCGTTCCGCAGCCACCGCTTCGGCAACCTCCTGCGGCGAAAGGCCGTGGCGCAGCATGGCGCTGCAGAGCCAATAGGCCGATCCCTTTTCCAGACCGCCGCCATCCTGGATCTGCTCCACCACCAGGTTGGGCAGGGGCACCCCGTCGGGCCCGGCGCCCTCCACCCCGAACAGCCGGAGCACCGCCCGCTCGATGCTGACCGTGGTATGCCGGTCGATGAAGGCCTGCACCTGTCCGGTGATCTCCCTAGCCAAAGCTCGGGCCCGTTCGATCTGCGCTTCATCCACCTGCAGCGTCAGGCCCATGGGTGCCACCCCCTTCCGGCTGAACTTTACCTTCTCCCACTTCCGCGCCGGCTGCCGGCTCCGTTTCCGCCTCCTGCCCGGGAGCCGCTGCTCCAGGGGCTGCCGGCCCCTCTGCACCTGCCCATGCGCAGAGGTTTGCCTCCAAGTCAAACACCGGCCGCCCCGCCGCAGCCCGAAGTGCCTCCCAGAAGGCCCGCGGGTCGTAACCCGGCCCTGACGGCGACCAGGGATTGGCCGTCACCGCCAGGAGTTCTGCCCGACGCCGGACGTACACCCGTCCCCCCCGGCGGCGCCACCGCCGCCAAGTCCGCCGGTCGACACAGATGCGGGTAGGGTCCTCCACCACCAGCCCCATCCCAAAGGCCCTGCGCTTCACCAGGGTGAACAGGAGCCGGTCTGCCAGGGCGCCCTCCAGCACCACAAGGGGGTTCGGAAAGCCGTTGGCAGCTGCCCAGTCGATAATCACCGTCGGGTCCCCCAGGGCGCTCTCCACCGGCACCTCCAGGGCCTTTGACCCGGGCCCCAGTACTGTCACCGGACCCAGGGCGGCTGCCCGCTCCACCGCCGCCTCGCGCTCCGGCGGCACTGCCGGCAGATCGAAGAGGTCCGCCAGGTGCGCCACCTGGGCCACCGTTTCCGCCATGCTGTGGCTGTAGGCCGCCCCCGCTGCCAACACCAGCCGTCCCGTTACGGCAGGAGAAGCGGCTGCAATTCGGTCAAAGGAGCCATCCACCAGGGAAAGCTCCGCCCCCAGAGACTCCAGGGCCCCCAAAATGGCGCCAATCCGCTGCGCCGGTCCCGGGCCGGTCAGCAGCACCTCGCCTTCACCAACTGCCCGGGCCAGCACCATGGGTCCAAAGGGTGTGGTAAAGGGCAGCTCTCGGTGCACCTCCAGGGCCGCAGTGCCCTCCCCCAGCGCTCGAGCTCCGGTGGCAACCCAGGTGCCCACGGGCACCCAAATGCGAGGTTTGGGCAGTTCGGTTAAGGCGTCTGCCGCCTCGCCGTCCCGTCCTGTACCGACCAGCCCCAGTCTAATCCGGCGTCTGGCTGCAGCCCGGATCAGGTGATTCAGGGTGACCGTCTTACCGGCATTTTTGCAGAGGCCCACCACGCTGAGCCGCACGGGGCGAAGCCTCGGAGGCGCTGCCAGGTCCAGCAGGCGCTCTCCCGCATCAACCATTCCAGCTATCCCCCCAGTTCACCCCGCTCCACAGCCTCCAGCGTCTCCACCGTGATGATTGGGGGTACGTGGCTGCCCCCATCCCGACGCCGGTCCGCAGCACCAGTCGGATGCGTCGCACTGGCCCCAGTGCTGCCCCCCGCCTGGCTGCCATCCGCCGGCAGAGCAACCTCCCCAGCCCGGGACCGAGTTCGGGTCAACTCCGCTGCCGGTCCCACCGCTATCTCCCCATGGTCCGTGCCGCAGACCCGGCAGATCCCATCCACCACATTCTGCGAAGGCGTCCCTTCATGATAGATGCTGATCTTGCCCTCGAAATTCCGGAGCACCACCCGCCCGTCTCCATGAGCGAGCAGGTACTGGGGCATCACCGGGATCTTGCCGCCGCCCCCCGGCGCATCCACCACAAAGGTGGGCACTGCAAACCCCGACGTGTGGCCCCGCAGCGCCTCGATGATCTCCAGCCCCTTGGCCACCGTTGTGCGGAAGTGACTCAGCCCCTCAGAGAGGTCGCAGTTGTACAGGTAGTACGGCCGGCACCGGAGCTTCACCAGCCCGTGCACCAGGCGCCGCATCACCACGGGGCAATCGTTTACCCCTTTCAGCAGCACGGACTGGTTCCCCGTGGGAATCCCTGCATCGGCGAGCCGCTCCATTGCCTCACGGGTGGCAGGCGGAGTCAGCTCAAAGGGATGGTTAAAGTGCGTGTTGAGCCAGATGGGATGATACCGCCGCAGCATGGCCACCAGCTCCGGGGTGATTCGCTGCGGCATCACCACCGGCATGCGGGTGCCGATGCGGATGATCTCCACATGTTCGATGGCGCGCAGGCTGCGGATGACATACTCCAGGCGCCGGTCCGGTACCGATAGGGGATCGCCGCCGGAAATCAGCACGTCCCGAATGGCCGGTGTGCGCCGGATATAGTCGATAGCAGCATCCAGCATCGCAGTCGACATCGCCGCGGAATCGCCCACAATCCGGCGCCGGGTGCAGTGGCGGCAGTAAAGGGCGCACTCGTGGGTGATCAGAAAGAGCACCCGGTCCGGGTAGCGATGGGTGAGCCCCGGCACAGGGGAATCCACATCTTCGTGAAGCGGATCCCCCATCTCGTAGTCGGCCCAGATCAGTTCAGCGTACTTGGGCACCGCCTGAAGCCGCATCGGATCCGCAGGGTCTTCCGGATCAATCAGCGTGCAGTAGTGAGGCGTAATCCCCAGCCGGAATAAGTGCGCCGAGTCCCGAATTGCCCGCTCCTCCTCATCGGTGATCCGAATCACCTGCTTCAGCTCAGCGAGGTTCTTCACCCGGTGGCTCATCTGCCACTTCCAGTCGGCCCACTGTTCAGGCGTCGCATCTTTGTAGAGGGGAATCTCCTGCCAGGGCCGCGGCGCCTTCAGCAACCGAATCTCCTCCTTAGCAGTCCAGAGACTCCTCCAGCAGCGCCCGCAGCCGGGCATTCTCCCGCACCAGCTGCAGGGCCAGGTCGGCGTGTCCCGGATAGTAGCCGTTGCCGATCAGCATCTCCACCGGGCTCCCCACCCCCTCAGCCCCCAGGGCCGCCGCCGTGAAGGAGGTTGCCATGCTGAAGAAATAGACCTTGCCCGAGGGCTTGGTAGCCAGCACCGCCGAAAGTTCGGCGCCCGGGAGGTTGACGTTAGAGAGGGTCAGGTCGGCCTTCTCCCCCACGAGCCGCATCACCGCCAGGGCGTCGCGGGCATCGCCTTGGATAATCTCATGGGCAGCGCCCAGCCGCCGGGCCCGGTCCAGGCTTTCTGAGCAGTAGTCCAGGGCGATCACCCTCCCGGCGCCCGCCCGGCGGGCCGCATAGCTGCAGAGCAGGCCGCTCTTGCCCCCGCCCCCCAGAATCAGCACGGTGTCGCCGGGCTTCGTCAGTCGAACCGTCTGAGCCGGAGCGCCGCAGACGTCCAGCACCGCCAGCGCCAGCCGCTCAGGAATGTCCGCCGGCAGCCGGGCCCAGAGGCCGGTCTCGAAGAGAATCGCTGTTCCCTCGATATCTACCTGATCTGCCTCCAAGCGCACCGCCTTGATCTGCTCGATCTTGAGCGGCGTCAGGCTGAGGCTCACCAGTGTAGCGATCCGCTCACCGGGGCGGAGATCAGTCTGGAGGGCTGGCCCCACCCACCGAACCGTGCCGACCAGCATCCCACCGGAGCCGGTGACCGGGTTGTGCAGCTTCCCCCGCTCCGCCACGATCCGCAGGATGATCTCGGCTGCCCGGTCCGGATCGCCCCCCGCCTCGTCAGCGATCTGTCTGAAACTGGCGGCGTCGACGTTGAGCGTCTCCACATCCACCAGGATCTCGTTATCCCAAGGAGGGCTGGTATTGTCCAGCCGCCAGGCCGGCTGGGGCAGAACCCCTGCCGGTTCGATCACACGATGCGTGCCGTAAGGACAGCCCGCCGCCATGGCGCCACCTCCCTCTGAAAAGGAGGATGCAAGAACCGTGCCTGCGCCGGTCATCCCATGCCTGCGTGCGCTGGCCCTGGCCTCGCTGCGCAGGCGCAGTGCTGGCTTCCACCCCCACCTACCTTCACGTGCGGCTGCTCACCCCGGGCTGCCCCCTGCTCACTTTCCCCTACCGCTGCCAGCCGTCCCTGCTGAATTTCCGGCGCCGAAATTTGGGCAGACTGCGGTGCCGGCATGTCACTCCGGCCAGCAAGACCTACCGGCGCCGGTAAAACCTTATCAAGCCTTCAGCGCCTATTCAGGATAAATTCAGACTGCTTGGTTAGCCTCCACTCCTGAGGAGGTGGAGCATTTGGCAGCGACAAAGAACGCCCAGCTGGCGAAGCTGGCTCTGGGAATTGTGGGGGCTGCAGCCCTGGCGGGCATTACAGGGCGTTTCTCAGAGTCCAGTACAGTCGCGTCCGACGGCGCCGTTGCCGCCGTCCCTTCACAAGGCGAACAGAGACTGGCGCAGGACAGTGATCCCTGGTGGCGCCTGGGGGACGATGATCACGATGTCAGCAAACATGAACATGAATCCCGGAAATCAGCCTTGCGTGCCCCGAAGAACCGGAGCAGTTCACAACTCCCCCCAACCCGCACAGGGCACTCATGATGCGGCCGCACCCGCCGTGCGTTTTCGGGCCATGAACACAGACGTGCTGGTGGTAGGCGGCGGCGCTGAGATTGAACGCTGGTTCCGTCAGGTGGAGGCCACTCTCAGCCGGTTTGATCCCGAAAGCAGCCTTTCTCAACTAAATAGGCATCCGGGCCGGTGGGTCATCGTACCGCCGCTTCTGCACCGGGCAGTGCAGATGGCCCTGGGCGCAGCCAGGGCCACAGACGGTGCCTTCGATCCCACCATCCTGGACGCCTTAGAGGCTGCCGGATACAGCCGCAGCTTTGAATTGGGCCCCACCCCCGCTGAGGAACCACCAGTCGTTCGTGCCAACCGCTGGAGGGAAGTCCGCGTCGCTCCCACCACGCCGGCTGTCTGGCTGCCCCCAGGCACCCGGCTGGATCTGGGCGGCATCGGCAAGGGATTGGCGGTAGACGGCGCCATGCGCAGGCTTCGCCAGGCCCCTCGTGCATTGGTCAATGCCGGCGGAGACCTCGCCCTCCGAACCGCCCCAGGCGACGGGCCAGTACCAGTGGAAATCGAGAATCCCTTCAATCCAGATGAAACCCTCGCCACGGCTTACCTCTGCTCCGGCGCCGCAGCCACATCCAGCATTATGGGACGGCGGTGGGGCCAGGGGCTCCACCACATCATCGATCCCTGTACGGGGCGGCCCGCCGCCACTGACCTGGTCGCCGCCACCGTTTTCGCCGATACCGCGGTGCACGCCGATGTCCTGGCGAAATGCTGCATCGTCCTGGGCTCCCTGCGCAGCTTGACCCTGCTGGAGTCGCAGGGGTGCCGGGGACTGCTGGTCACAGATGGCGGCCAGATGATCCTGTCCCCTGGAATGGAGGAATACCTGCATGCAAAAGCCTGAACCAGTGCCCTGGGCCGGCATCGCCGCCCTGGCAGCAGCGGTGGTGGGCGGCGGCCTCCTGCTGGGCCACCCTTCACGAGAGGCACTCCTGAACACCTGGTACCTGAGCCGCTCTTCAGGGCTGGTCGCATATCTCTTTCTCTGGCTCTCCGTCTGCATCGGCTTGCTGCAGTCCACCGGCCTCATGAGGGGCATCGCCGCCGGCAGGGCCACCGTCGACGTCCACGAGTTCGCCTCTCTCTTTGGCCTCAGCCTTGCCACCTTTCACGGGGTGATTCTGCTGTGGGACCAGTACGTCCACTTCACCTGGAGCAGCCTGCTCATCCCATTTCGCAGCAGTTTTCACCCCTTCCTGGTGGGTCTGGGCTCCCTCTCTTTCTATCTGGCCCTGGCAGCCTCCATCAGTTCCTACATGCAGGGCCGCCTCAGCCCCAAGGCATGGCGGATCCTGCACTTGGGCAGCCTCGTGGCCTTCGCCTTCGCCCTGACCCACGGCGTGCTGCTGGGCACGGATAGCTCCAATCCGGTCGTCAGCTACCTTTACCGGTTCACCGGCATCTCCGCGGGGCTGCTGGCCGGGTACCGAATTTACCGAGTGGTCCGCCGCGAAAGGCCACAGCCCACGGCGTCTGCGAGCAATCCATGACCCAATGGCGGTGCTGATCCCCACCACACCGCCGCGAGCCCGCCACAGAGCGTTCACCGTAATCAAGTGAAGAGCCCCGCCCCTGCAAAATGCAGCGGCGGGGCTCTCATGTGAACGATGACTGTTCGTTGCTGCAGGGCCCGTAATTCCCGGTCTCACCCTCGCTGGCTGTGCTGTCGCCGGGCTCCTGGGCGCCGGAATCATCCTGGTTGCCAGCGTTGCCGTTGGCGTCAAAGCCGCTGGTTCGCATCGGGCGCGGGTACAACGGCGCCTTGTGCCACCAACAGTTCCTGCGAGCAACCCGTCATACTCGGAAACCTCCATGTGAGGGCCAGGGCGCTGCACCAAGACATAATGGCAGGCCCGATCCCCAAGAAGGGAACCGGACCCAGGAATCAGTAGGCCGGCGGCTCCAGCCCCATCAGCCTGAGGTACAGATAAATCTGCCCTCTATGGTGCAGTTCGTGATGAAACAGGTTCGCCACAATCCAGTGCAGCGGCAGCTCTTCCCCCCGATACGCGCCCCGAAAGCCCGGCGGTACTGGCCGCCGCTCCTGCAGCTTTTCCGCCGGCCACTCCTGGAGCAGCTGCTCCGTGGCGGCCCGGGTCTCGCTCAAGTACTGCAGAACGCTGGGCAAATCCGGCAAGAACGCCTTCCGCCTGGGCACAAAGTCATGCCGGCCCAGCACCCCCGCTTGAATCCACCAGTCTTCACTCTGGGCGATGTGGCGCAGCAAGCCCAGAATCGAGTGCACCCCACCTGGCGGCTTCCACTCCAGATGCTCCTGGGGTAGACCTCGCACCGCCTGCAGGGTGCCTGTTCGAATTTCATGCCGGTATGGAAAAAGATCCGCCGCCTTCACCGCGCTCCCTCCACCTCAGGTCGTTTCAGCCCCAGGGCTCTCATCCGATACTGGAGGGTCTGGCGGGGAATACCCAGGGCCCTGGCCGCCCGGGAAAGGTTCCAATCCGCCTCCTGCAAGGCCTCCAACAACATCTCGCGCTCGGCCGCCGCCAGGGCGCCCCGCAGATGGCCCCGGCGCTTGCCCAACACGCCCCCTTGGGAGTCAAAGGCGGCACCAGTGTTGGCCCGGGCAATAGAACCCCCAGTGGAGCCTGGAGCGCCCACCCCATACGCACCGGCCGCTCGCTGCAGGTGCGCCGGCAAATCCCCCAGCTCCAGTTGGGGCCCAACGGCCATATGTAACCCTGCCTCTACGGCGTGTTCCAACTCACGAACATTCCCTGGCCAGTGGTACTGCTGAAAAAACTGCGCCAACGCCGGGCTCAGCCCCACCACCGGGGACTCCAGCCGGTCCCTGTGCTTCGCCAGAAAATGCTCCACCAGCACCGGGATATCGCTCCGCCGCTCCCTCAGCGGCGGGATTTCCAGGCTCACCACGCAGAGCCGGTAGTACAGGTCCTGCCTCAGCCGGCCGGCTGCCACCGCCGCCTGCGGATCCTCATTGGACGAGGCGATAACCCGCACATTTACCGCACGCTCCCGGGTATCGCCCACTCGGCGGATCCGCCCGTCCTGCAACACCCGCAACAGCTTCGCCTGCAGGTTGGGATCCATAGAATTGATCTCATCCAGGTACAGGGTCCCGCCGTCGGCCAGTTCAAACAGCCCCGGGCGGTCCTCCGCCCCTGTAAAACTCCCCTTCACCGTGCCAAACAGGATGCCCTCGAGCAGCCCCTCCGGCAGTGCGGCACAGTTCTGCGCAACCAGCGGCCCCTCCGCCCGGAGGCTGGCCCCGTGGATTCCATGGACCAGCAACTCCTTGCCCGTCCCGGTCTCGCCATAGACCAGCACCGGTGCGTCCCCCCGGGCGGCCTGCAGCGCCTGCTGCTTCAGACGAACCATCTGAGGATGGCTTCCCACCAGATCCGCCAGCGTATAGCGCGCTCCCGGCGCCACCCCAGAGGTCCCCACCTGCCAGGATGACCGGCCCTGCGGCGGCCCGGCCTTCTTCCTCCCTTGCCGCCGCCTGCCGATCAACTCCGCCTGCAGATCCACCACCTGCTCGGAGAGCTGCCGAACCCGGGTGACGTCCTTGGCGATCTCCACAGCGCCCAGCAGCTCCCCGCGGTCGTCGTATACCGGCCAAGTGGCGTTGAGTGTTGTAACCAGCACCCCTTTGTAGTTCGTAAAGCTCTGCTCCTGCTGCAGCACGGGCTTGCCGGTGGCCAGGACCCTGAGCAGAGTGCTGGTCTCTGCCGTAAGGGACGGAAATACCTCCAGCAGGTGCCGGCCCACCACCTCACCCGGATCCAGCCCGTCGATATCGCTGGCCTGCCGGTTGTAAAGCACAGTAACGCCCTGGCGATCCACCACATGGATCCCTTCGTCCAGGTGTGCCGTCAGGGTGCGCAGAATCGCCTCCGCGTCCACCGGTATGCCGTCCCCCCTACGTGCGAACCGGCGCCGCAAGCCCTTCCTGCTCCGCCTGCAGCCGCTCCAGCGCCGAGCGGATCTCCGGCAGCACCAGGTAGGTCGCCTCCCGGCCCGCCCGGACCAGATCCCCCACCCGCTCCAGTTCGATGGCGCTGAAGCGCTGCACATCCGGTCGGATCACCACGTCCGCCTCCTCCAGGGCCTTCGCCACCTGCGGGCGCTGCACCAGAGAAAGGCTGTACAGCAAAATATGCAGGAGGTTGCGGGGCGGCCGCTGCTCGCCCCGGGTCTGGCTCAGCTCCACCGCCAGCACCAAGTCCGCCCCCATCCGACGGGCCACTGCCGCCGGCACTGGATGGACCAGGCCCCCGTCCACCAGGAGCCGCTGCTCCATCCGTACCGGCAGAAAGATGCCAGGAAAAGCGCAGGAGGCCCGCACCGCGGGTGCCACTCGTCCGGACTGAAGCAGCACTTCCTCACCACTGAGAAGGTCGGTTGCAGTCGCCGTAAAAGGCAGTTTTAGGTCCGAAAAAGAAAGGTCCCCCACATGGCCCAGTATGAACCGCTCCAATCCCGAGGCATCCAGAAGCCCTTCCCGCCGCAGCTTCAGCCGGACCAGGCCCCGCCAGTTCATCGCTTCGGTGAGCCGTTCCAAGTGCCAGGGGTCGATGCCCGCTGCAAACAACGCCCCCACCAGGCTTCCTGCAGACGTTCCCGCCACCAGATGGATCGGGATGCCGCGCTCCACTAGCGCCTGCAGGACGCCGATATGCGCAATGCCCCGGGCGAACCCTCCGCCCAGGGCGAGTCCAACCCTCACCTCTGGTGCCACACCGGTTCTCCCCCCAGTTCCTTACGATATGCGAAGTGGTGCGGCACCAGCCTATGCAAAAGGCGGAGGCCATGTCGCAGGCCTCCGCCAAAATCTGAACCAGGACCTATGGTGTTGCAAATGTGACCGAAACGCCCTGCACCGTCAAGGTGACTTCTGCTTCGGCGGGTACCGGGGCAAACTCCGCCGTTACCACCAGCTGCCCTCCGCTCTGCCGGCTGCTGAGCCGCTCCAGCGGGATCACGCCCTGAGGCCCGATCAGTTCAGGCTGAGCCCCGTCCTCCACTCCATCCACTGAGTACTGAATGGTAGTCGCCTCCGAGGTGCTGAGCAGCCGGTAGACCGTCAGCTTCACGCCATTCCCTTCGGCGAAACGGTTGATGGGAACCGCCTGAGCGCCGAGGTTATCCAGGTCATCCTCACCGCCGCCGAGGAGCTGGGCAGCCAGGGAGCCCACCAGCGGCAGCGACGCCAGCTGTCCGGCGGGCAGTTCCATCCGGGCCCCCGCCAGTGCGACCAAGAAGACCGCAGCCACTGCTGCCACTGCCATAAACCCCGGCCTCAGCCATCTGGGCCGCCGCCGAGCGTGCTGATGCAGGCTCTGTTCGATCCGCTCCATCACGTCCGGTGGACAGACCCCCTGGTCGACCCACAGCTTCAGCCCCTCGCTCAGCTTGCGGCCAAACTGGTCCATAAGGGCCGCCTCCTCCGCACAGGCCTCGCATTGGGATAGGTGAGCCTCCACAGCAGCCATCTGCTCTGGTGGAAGCTCGCCAGATAGGTAGGCCGCCAGTTCGAGTTGTACCTCCTTGCACTGCATTACACAGCGCCTCTCCTTTCCCCTTGGCGATCCTGCAGTTGAACCCTGAGCAGTTTAAGAGCTGTATGGAGCCGAGATTTTACGGTCCCTAAGGGGATATCCAGCGCTGCAGCGATATCATCCAACTGCATATCGTTCAAAAACCGCAGCACTACAACGGAGCGATATCGTTCGTCCAGCGCCCGCACCGCATCCCAGACATCGCCCTCCATGGGCAGATCCAGCCCAGACGTCAGCTTCTCTTCGGTCAGGTCCTCCGGCCGCTCCACCGGAATGACCCGCATCCGCTTGCGCAAAATCCGGGTACAGGTGTTGACCAGGATCCGACGCATCCACGCCGGAAAGGCCGCCGGACCCCCCTTCAGCTGGTCGAACGCATGATAGGCACGGATCGTGGCCTCCTGCAGGGCATCCCCTGCGTCCGCCTCGTTGCCTAAAATCGCCCAGGCGGTTCGGTATAAGCGGCCGGCTTCCGGTCTGTAGAGAGCAAAGAAGCGTTCTTCTGCGGTCACTTTCGTCCCCCTTCCTGAGCAGCGCCGCCGCCTCACCGAGTAATCGCCTACTATAATGAGCGGTGGTCATTCCGAAAAGGTTCACAGCACCTATGCAAAAGGGTTCGCCATGTTTTCCGAGATTCCCGCCAGCGTCGACCTACTGCCGGAAAGATGAAGAAACGGGAGCGCCGTGCTCTGCCCTGCAACATGAAGGGCCTGCCCCCACGGTAGGAAGGGCAGGTCCTTTCCCTCAACAGCACTCGATATCCGGCCGCAGTTACATGCGCTCCGGTGCGCTGACGCCGAGCATCTGCAGCGTGTTCCGCAGCACCACACGGGTGCCCGCGCAGAGAACCAGGCGGGCGCGAGTGAGAGCCGCATCGTCCGAGATGACCCGGCACCGGGTGTAGAAGGCGTGGAACAGCGTGGCCAGTTCGGTCGCGTAGCGGGTCATCCGGTGGGCCTCACGGGCGTCGGCCGCCCCAATGATCTCCTCGGGGAACTCCGCCAACTTTTGCAGCAGCTCGAGTTCCGCCGGGTCTGTCAGCAGGTTCAGGTCGGCCTCGGCCGCCTTGGGCAGCAGCAGACCGGACTCTTCCGCCTGCCGGAGGATGCTGCAGATCCGGGCGTGGGCGTACTGGACGTAGTACACAGGGTTGTCGCTGGACTTCAGGTTCGCCAGGTCCAGGTCGAAGTCCATGTGGGCGTCGAGACTCCGGGTCAGGAAGAAGTACCGGGCAGCGTCGACAGAGACCTGGTCCAGCAGGTCCTCCATCAGCACAAAGTTGCCCTTCCGCTTCGACATGCGGAACTCCTGGCCGTCTTTAAATAGCCGGACGATCTGAGTGAAGAGGATCTCCAGCGACTCCCGGGGATGGCCCAGGCACTCCACCATCGCCTTCATCCGCCCCAGGTAGCCGTGATGATCCTGCCCGAAGATGTCAATCAGAATCTCGTAGCCCCGGTCGTACTTATCCATGTGGTAGCAGGCGTCCGCGGCAAAGTAGGTAAACTCGCCGTCGGACTTCACCAGCACCCGGTCCTTGTCGTCCCCAAACCGAGTGGTGTTCATCCAGATGGCGCCGTCCTTCTCGTAGGCCAGCCCCGCCTGCAGCAGCCGGTCCACCAACTGCTGCGGCCGGTTGGCCTCCCGCAAGGATCGCTCACTGAACCAGCGGTCAAAGACGACACCGTACTCGGCCAGCACCTTCTCCTGGCCGCTCCGGAAGTACTCCGGCGCCCAGCGCTCCAGGAAGGCCAGCCGCTCCTCTTCGGGCTTCTCCAGGAAGTCGGGATACTGCTCCAGCAAATCCCGGGCGCAGTCGATGACGTATTCGCCGGGGTAGCAGTCCTCCGGAATCTCCACAGTGGCCCCCCGCAGTTCCTGCGCCCGCGGATCGACAGACCGGGCCAGCACCTTCACCTGGTGCCCGGCATCGTTGACGTAGAACTCCGTGTCGCACTTATACCCTGCAGCATTCAGCAGCCGGGCAAGGGTGCTGCCGTAGGCGCCGGCCCGGGCCTGTACCAGCACCATGGGGCCGGTGGGATTGGCGCTCACGTACTCCAGCAGGATCCGCCTGCCCCCGCCGTGGTCGCTCTCGCCAAAGTGCTCGCCCTCGGCCTCAATAGCGGGCAGCACCTGGTGCACCCACCCCTGCCGCAGGCGAAAGTTGATAAAGCCGGGGCCGGCGATCTCTGCCGACTCCATCCAGGTGCCTTCGCAGGTCAGGTGCTTCAAAATGGCCTCAGCAATAGCCCGTG
>ENA-OWPA01001061-OWPA01001061.1-bioreactor-metagenome-genome-assembly--contig:-NODE-1061-length-22320-cov-4.680619_pt1 | contig 22320 bp, 17 predicted proteins | sample MGYA00238139_ERZ651803 | MGnify/ENA primary metagenome ERZ651803 (study PRJEB26909, sample SAMN07631231) | bioreactor metagenome | isolation source: Switchgrass digestor | place: USA: Dartmouth... | reverse complement strand
CATATATGTACCCCCTTCAGAGGCACCACCATATATATCATAGCTTTTTGAGAGACAATATTCCAGCTTTCACAAGAAAATAGGAACAGTGTGATCTTTGCAAAAGTAACTTCCACCTTTCTCATTTCTAGCGATTTGCAAAACTAAATTCCACTGTCTATGAATTTGGGGTGGAAATAACTTTTTCAATTAAACGGTTTGTTAAAAATTTGATTAATTTCCTTGCGCCTATTGAAAATAAAGGCAAAAAGATGTAAAATGTAAACGGTTAACCCGAATAACAATTATGCACTTTGGGAAGAATTTTCAAATATAAAGCAAGGAGGGCAAGCCTTTCTTGTAAGGTAGTCTTGAGGGTTTAGGAGTGCCTTCTTTTATAATAAATACATAACAGGAGAGTGAAAAAAATGAGTATGCTAAACAAAAAGACCATCGAAGATATTGATGTTAGCGGCAAAAAGGTCATAGTAAGAGTTGACTTCAATGTCCCGTTGGATGAGAACAGGAATATAACGGATGATAAAAGAATAGTAGGAGCCCTGCCTACAATAAAATACCTTGTTGACAAAGGCGCCAAAACAATTCTTGTTTCCCATTTGGGAAGGCCCAAGAACGGCTTTGAAGAAAAGTACAGCATGAAACCGACAGCTGTAAGATTAAGCGAACTTCTGGGCAAGGAAGTTATAATGGCAAAGGATGTCATCGGAGAAGATGCAAAGGCTAAAGCTGCAGCTTTGAAACCCGGTGAAGTTTTGATGCTGGAGAATGTAAGATTCCATAAGGAAGAAGAAAAGAATGATCCGGCTTTTGCAAAAGAACTGGCAAGCCTGGCTGAAATTTATGTTAACGATGCTTTCGGAACTGCCCACAGGGCTCATGCATCCACGGCAGGCCTGGCTGATTATCTCCCTGCAGTATGCGGCTACCTTATAAAGAAGGAAATCGAATTCATGGGCAAAGCCCTTTCCAACCCCGAAAGGCCGTTTACAGCCATACTTGGTGGAGCAAAAGTTTCCGATAAGATCGGTGTTATAGAAAACCTTCTGGACAAGGTGGATACTCTGATTATAGGCGGAGGAATGGCATATACCTTCCTAAAAGCAAAAGGATACAAGATTGGCGATTCCATCTGTGAAAATGACAAGCTGGATCTGGCAAAGAGCCTGATGGAAAAAGCTGAAAAGAAAGGCGTAAAACTTATGCTTCCGATAGGCAGCATAGTTGGTAAGGAATTCAAGAACGACACCGAGTATAAGTATGTTCCTTCCGATGCAATGCCTGATGGTTGGATGGGAATGGATATCGGTTCCCTCACAATTGAGCAGTTCTCCAAGGAAATAAAGAAATCCAAGACAATAGTTTGGAATGGTCCTATGGGAGTTTTCGAGTTCCCGAATTTTGCTACCGGTACTAAGGAAATCGCCCGTGCAGTTGCTGAATCCGGTGCCATTTCAATAGTTGGTGGAGGAGACTCTGCTGCAGCCATTGAACAATTGGGCTTTGCTGATAAGATAACACATATTTCCACCGGTGGTGGAGCATCCCTGGAATTCCTTGAAGGAAAGGTTCTCCCCGGTATAGCTGTTTTGATGGATAAAAACCCGAGGAAAAAGATAGCTGCAGGAAACTGGAAGATGAACAAGACTGCCAGTGAAGCGGTAGAATTTGTAGAAGCATTGAAGCCAAGGGTTGCCGATGCAGATACTGAAGTGGTAGTAGGTGTTCCCTTTGTTTGCCTGCCTGCAGTTAAAAAAGCTGTTGAAGGCTCCAATATAAAGGTTGCCGCTCAGAATATGCATTGGGAAGAAAAAGGTGCTTTTACCGGTGAGGTTTCAGGACCTATGCTGGCAGACTTGGGTGTTGACTATGTAATAATAGGCCACAGCGAAAGAAGACAGTATTTCGCAGAGACGGATGAAACCGTCAACAAGAAAGTTCATGCTGCATTTAAATATGGTCTGACCCCCATCATCTGTGTTGGGGAATCCCTTACCCAGAGAGAACAGGGAGTAACCGAAGACCTCATAAGATACCAGGTTAAGATAGCGCTTAAGGGCCTCAGCGCAGACCAGGTTAAAAAGCTTGTTATAGCTTATGAACCTATCTGGGCTATCGGAACTGGTAAGACTGCAACCAACGAGCAGGCAAATGAAGTATGCGGTATAATCAGGAATACAATCAAGAGCCTCTATGGTGAAGATACTGCTGAGGCTGTACGTATTCAATACGGTGGAAGCGTCAACGCCGAAAATGCTGCCGATCTCTTCTCCATGTCCGATATAGACGGTGGTCTTGTAGGCGGAGCAAGCCTTAAGCTCGACGACTTCACAAAGATAGCAAGATATAATAAATAATAGCGATTAGCAGATATCTGGATATAATAGATTTATTTCCGGATTAGAAAACACCTCACTGGCTGAAATGGCCGGTGGGGTGTTTTTAGTCATATATGATAATATGAGAAGCTTGAACTTATACCAGGCTATGTTGTTCTGGTACAGGTTTTTTCATAGGTGAAGGTGTGAGAAGGCAGCGAACAGATACCAAATCTGAATTTTATTCATATAATTTTATCCATATGCAAAAAGGAGTTTACTGTTTCATGTAGAATAATATCGACTATGCTTCGTGTAGAATAATATCGATTATATTCTAAAAAGTAGGGAAATGAGGTAAAGATTATGCCGATAGTAGATATGCCATTAGAGGAATTGAAAAAATATCAGGGTATCAATCCATGTCCCGACGACTTTGATGCTTTTTGGGATGCTTCCATCGCAGAAATGAAATCCCTGGACCCTCAGGTGGAGCTTATACCCAGCAAGTTTCAGGCACCATGTGCAGAGTGCTTTGATCTCTTTTTTACAGGAGTGAGAGGGGCCAGGATACATGCAAAGTATTTGAGACCTAAGAACAGCACCGAACCTCACCCCGCTGTTATACAGTTTCACGGTTATACGGGAAGCTCCGGAGACTGGAATGACAAACTCAATTATGTGGCCAGCGGCTTTTCAGTGGCAGTGCTGGATTGCCGGGGTCAGGGCGGAATTTCAGAGGATGTCGGGGGAGTGAAAGGAAACACATTTCACGGACATATCATAAGAGGTCTGGATGATTCACCGGAGAATATGCTGTTCAGGCATATCTTTCTGGATACAGCCCAGCTGGCTTCCATCGTCATGAGCTTCCCGGAAGTGGATGAAAACAGAGTAGGTGCCATGGGTGGCTCCCAGGGCGGTGCTTTGACCCTGGTATGCGCTGCTTTGGAACCGCGCATAAAGCGGCTGGCTCCGATTTATCCTTTCTTGTGTGATTACAAAAGGGTATGGGAGATGGATCTCGCACAAAATGCCTACGCCGAACTGAAAGACTTTTTCCGGCATTTTGACCCTACCCACAAGCGTGAAGAGGAGATATTTACAAGGCTTGGCTATATAGATGTGCAGTATCTGGCAAAGAGGATAAAAGGCCAGGTGCTTATGGGAACAGGGTTGATGGACACTATATGCCCGCCGTCCACACAGTTTGCAGTATACAATAAAATAACAGCGCCGAAGGATATGGTAATCTATCCGGATTTCGGCCATGAATGGCTGCCTTCCTTTGGTGACATGACTTATGAATTTATGATGGGCCTGTAGAAGCAGAAAAGGAGTTTTGAATAAAGCGCAGCTTGTATGGCAAGCTGCGCTTTATCGGACAGGCTATATTTTCATTTGGAATTGATGTATGCCTTTTTCATGAATTTCTAGTATGAACTAGAGATTGAAAAATTTTTTTGCATCAGACATGATAAAAATGTTAAAATGGTAACAAATAAAGTTTAAATTTGGACAAATATAATAGCTACTGAATGGAGTGTAAAATATGAAAGGAAAGCAATTGATAACATTGATGATTTTAGACGGCTTCGGTATAAACGAAAGGGAAGAAGGCAATGCCATCAAGGCTGCGTACAAGCCAAATATAGACAGGTTGCTTAAGGAATATCCCAATACCGTTGTACATACCAGCGGAATGGATGTAGGCCTTCCCAGAGGCCAGATGGGTAACTCGGAAGTGGGTCATACCAACATCGGCGCAGGAAGGATAGTATACCAGGAGCTCACTAGAATAACCAAGTCCATAGAAGACGGCGACTTCTTTGAAAAGAAGGAGTTTCTTGATGCGGTGGAAAACTGCAAGAGAAATAACTCCAAGCTGCATTTATACGGGCTTTTATCCGATGGAGGAGTCCACAGCCACAATACCCACCTCTATGCTCTGGTGGAACTGGCCAAAAAGCAGGGACTTAAGGATGTATATATACACTGCTTCTTTGATGGTAGGGATGTTCCGCCGGACAGCGCGCTAGAGTATGTGAAGGAGCTGGAAAACAGGCTTGATGCTATTGGCGTGGGAAAGATAGCTTCCGTAATGGGCAGATATTATGCCATGGACAGGGATAATCGCTGGGAAAGGGTAAAGCTCGCCTATGACGCCATGGTTTTGGGCCAGGGTTTAACTGCTGAAAGCGCGATTCAGGCGGTGGAGGAATCCTATGCGAGACAGGAACTGGATGAATTTGTAAAACCCACGGTTATTGTTGAGAATGGAAAACCTGTAGCCACCATAGGCAGGAACGACTCCATCATCTTCTTCAATTTCCGGCCGGACAGGGCGAGGGAAATCACCAGAACATTTGTGGATCCTGAGTTTAACGGTTTTGAAAGACAGAATGGATTTTTCCCTGTATTCTATGTATGCATGACCCAGTACGACAAGACGATGCCTAATGTAGAAGTGGCTTTCAAGCCGGAAAGCCTGACCAATACCTTTGGAGAATATATAAGCAAGAAAGGTTATACTCAGCTGAGGATAGCCGAGACAGAAAAATATGCTCACGTTACATTCTTCTTCAACGGCGGTGTGGAAACCGTTTATGAAGGCGAGGACAGGGCTCTCATACCTTCCCCGAAGGTGGCAACTTACGATCTCAAGCCTGAAATGAGCGCTTTTGAAGTTACCGAGGAAGCTCTCAGGAGAATTGAATCCAAAAAATATGATGTGATTATTCTGAACTTCGCTAACTGTGACATGGTTGGTCATACCGGAGTTTTCGATGCGGCGAAAGCTGCAGTTGAGGCTATTGACCAGTGCATAGGCAAGATAGTGGATGCAGTTCGGGCACAGGATGGTGTGGTGCTCATCACTGCGGATCACGGCAATGCGGAGCAGATGATAGATTATGAGACCGGTGGTGCCTTTACCGCCCATACCACCAATGTGGTGCCTTTGATTGCAGTAGGGCTTGGCGGTGTTGAGCTCAGCGAAGGAAGGCTTGCCGACCTGGCACCGACCATGCTGGACATAATGGGACTGGAAAAGCCGGCAGAGATGACAGGAAAATCGTTGATCAAAAAGTAAATTATAATAAATCCAATAGGTTGGTAAGAAATATATGATGATAAAAAGCGATATATTTTCTTAATATGGGTAAAATAACTGTATTGATAAAATATTATCAAAACTTATTTACTTTTTTATATACATGCGATATCCTATTATTGTCAGAATGGATGCCGCCATCTTAAACACAGAGCGGCTTACCATATACACAGCGCTTTAATTTATGAAAATTACAGCCTGGAGTGCGCTATAAAATGTTAACTAAGATACTTAGAGGAGGTAGATTTAACGATGACACAATATCAGGCGATTGAAAGCGTATTCGCTAGAGAAATTCTTGATTCAAGAGGCAATCCGACCGTTGAGGTTGAAGTTATAGTAGAAGGAGGTTTCATAGGCAGGGCTGCTGTACCATCAGGAGCTTCAACAGGAGCTTTTGAGGCTATAGAATTGAGGGATGGAGACAAATCCAGATACCTCGGCAAAGGCGTTCAAAAGGCTGTTGACAACGTTAACAACATCATTGCTCCTGAAATAGAAGGCATGAATGTATTTGACCAGGTAGCCATCGACAAGAAAATGATAGAGTTGGATGGCACGCCCAATAAAGCAAAGCTGGGCGCCAATGCTATTCTTGGTGTTTCCCTCGCTGTTGCCAAGGCAGCTGCAGAAGCTCTTGGAATAAGCCTTTACAAATACATAGGCGGAACTAATGCAAAAACTTTGCCTGTACCTATGATGAACATCCTGAATGGTGGAAAGCATGCCGACAACAGCGTAAATATACAGGAATTCATGATCATGCCTGTAGGCGCTACAAGCTTCAAGGAAGCATTGAGAATGTGTGCGGAAGTATTCCATAGCTTAAAGAGCGTTCTCAAGTCAAAAGGCTATAATACTGCCGTAGGTGATGAAGGCGGTTTTGCACCTAACTTGAAGAGCGATGAAGAAGCTATTCAGGTAATAATTGAAGCTATCGAAGCAGCAGGCTTCAAGCCGGGAGAAGACTTCAGGATCGCTATTGACGCAGCTTCCACAGAAATGTACGATGAAGCCAAGAAGAGAAATATGCCTGAAGGCACTTACTATTTCTGGAAGAGCGACATCAAGAAGACCAGAGAAGAAATGGTTGCTTTCTGGGAAGAACTGGCAAACAAATACCCCATCATCTCCTTGGAAGACGGTGTGGCTGAAGAAGACTGGGAAGGCTGGAAACTCCTCACCGAAAGGTTGGGCAAGAAGATTCAGCTGGTTGGAGACGACCTCTTCGTAACCAACACAGAAAGGCTTAAGAAAGGTATAGATATGGGAGTTGCCAACTCCATCCTCATCAAGGTTAACCAGATAGGAACCCTTACCGAGACCCTGGATGCTATACAGATGGCTAACAGAGCCGGATATACAGCTGTTACATCCCATAGGTCCGGTGAGACTGAGGATGCTACAATAGCTGATATATCAGTGGCTACCAATGCTGGACAGATCAAGACCGGTGCCCCTTCCAGAACAGACCGTGTTGCTAAGTACAATCAGCTGCTCAGGATTGAGGAAGAACTGGGTGAGGTTGCTGAGTATCCCGGACTGGATGCATGGTTCAATCTTAAGAACAAATAATTGTTTATATAAATAAAAAACAAGCTGGCTTCAGCTTGTTTTTTATTTATTAGTATGCTAGAATATTATTTGTGAATTTTTCGGGAGGTGTTTTTTTTGACAGCACTCAGAGTAATTGTGAATATTCTCCATATAATTTTTTCGTTGTCGATAGTTGTTATAGTGTTGATGCAGTCGGGAAAATCGGCAGGTTTAGGGTCCATAGCTGGAGGAGCTGAAACTTTCTTCGGAAAGAACAAAGGAAAGACGATAGATGCCATGCTCAGCAAATATACTGGTTTTGCTGCAATTGCATTTCTTGTGACCTCACTGGCTTTGTATGTTTTGATAGCTAATTCATAAAAAGCTTAATAATAGGATACCGAAAGAAAGGAAGCTATGTACAAATACATAGCTTTTTTGTTTATTACAGACACAAAAGGAGAATAATAAACTACATAGTGTAATTATAAATAGATTGTCGAACGAGGAGATTGTGATGGAAGACAGAAAGCAAAAAATACTGGAATTTATGACGGAAGAAGCCTATAAGCCCATGCTTTTTAAGGAGCTGGCCTACATCCTTGGAGTGCCCAAATCCGATCAGGATGAACTGAAGGCAATTCTGGATGAGCTGGAAACTGAGGGCAAGATTTTCAAAACCAAAAAGGACAGGTATGGAATACCGGAGAAGATGAATCTGGTGGTAGGAACGCTACAGGGAAACGAAAGAGGCTATGGTTTTGTCATACCTGACGACGAGGAGATAAAGGACATTTTCATACCTGCCGATGGCCTGAACGGTGCAATGCATAATGACAGGGTCGTGGCGCGGGTGAATAAAAAGATAATAGGGGATAGAAAAGCCGAAGGCGAAGTTGTAAGAATCTTAAAAAGAGCTAACAAAACGGTGGTCGGCACCTTTGAAAGCAGCCGGTATTTTGGCTTTGTGGTTCCCGATGATACCCGTATATCCGGTGACATTTTCATTCCCAAGGATGAATTTAACAATGCAAAAAGCGGGTATAAAGTGGTGGCGGAGATCGTAAAGTGGCCGGAAAAGAGAAGGAATGCCGAAGGCAGGATAATTGAAGTCATTGGGGATAAGGATGACCCGGGCAATGATATTGTGTCGATTATTAAAGCCTATGAGCTCAAGGAAGAATTTCCGGAGGAGGTAATCCGGCAAGCCGAGGCAATACCGGATGTGGTTTCCGAGGATATGATAAAAGGCAGGCGGGATCTAAGAAATCTCAGGATGGTTACCATTGACGGTGAAGATGCCAAGGATTTGGATGATGCAGTTTCCATTGAAGTGCTGCCCAACGGAAATTACAGGCTTGGAGTGCATATAGCCGACGTAAGCTATTATGTAACGGAAAATTCCCCTCTGGACAAAGAGGCCCTCAAAAGAGGTACAAGCGTGTACCTTGTGGACAGGGTAATACCAATGCTGCCTAAAAAGCTGTCCAACGGAATATGCAGCCTTAATCCGAAGGTGGACAGGCTGGCCTTTACGGTAATGATGGACATTGACAGGAAGGGCAAGGTAATCGATCATGAAATATTTGAAAGCGTCATCAATATAGATGAGAGGATGACTTACACCAATGTATATAAAATATTGGTGGAAAAAGATGAAGAGTTGATAAAACGCTATGAATACCTGGTGGACGATTTTCAAAAAATGCAGGAGCTGGCTTTAATCCTCAGGCAGAGGAGATTTGAACGGGGAGCCATCGATTTTGACTTTGAAGAGGCAAAAATAATCCTGGATGAAAAAGGAAAGCCGGTGGATATTAAGCGCTATGAAATAACCATAGCCAACAAGATTATTGAAGAGTTTATGCTGGTTTGCAATGAGACTGTGGCAGAGCACTTTTTCTGGGCTAATGTACCTTTTGTTTACAGGATACATGAAGACCCCGATCCGGAGAAAATTGAATCCCTGGCAGAGTTTGTGCACAATCTGGGTTATACTCTGAAGGGAATAAACAAGATACATCCGAAAGCGCTGCAGCAGCTCCTTGAAAAGATAAAAGGCAAGAATGAAGAGAGGATAATAAGCACTGTAATGCTGAGGTCCCTTCAAAAGGCCCGCTACAGCAGCAATAATGCAGGACATTTTGGTTTGGCTGCCAAGTATTATTCCCATTTTACATCTCCCATAAGAAGATATCCGGACCTCATCATCCACAGAATAATGAAAGACTACCTAAAAGGCAGGATGGATGAGCAAAGGGAAGAATATCTCGAAAGGAACCTGCCGGAAATCGCAAAGCAGTGCTCTGAGCGCGAAAGGGCTGCGGATGAAGCGGAACGTGAGACAGAGGATCTGAAGAAGGTAGAATACATGAAACAGCACGAAGGAGAAATCTTTACCGGTATCATTTCCGGGGTAACCTCCTTTGGCATGTTTGTTGAGCTGGAGAACACCATTGAGGGCTTGGTGAGATTGAGCAGCATGGATGATGATTACTATGTGTTCAATGAAAAAATGTACTGCCTTATGGGGGAAAGGACGAGGAAGATTTACCGCATAGGCGACGAGGTAAGGGTTCAGGTTGCCCGGGCTGATGTTCCTACGAGGCAGATCGATTTTGTCCTGGCAGAAGACGATCAGGAAGACGGCCAGGAGGATGACTTTACCGATGAGATTCTCAATGAAAGCGAAGGGACCGAAAAGAAGGCTAGACCCAGGAAAAAGGCAGTAGATGAAAAGGTTCTGGCGCATATTACCGGGAAAAAGTCGGGAAGAAAAAAGTCAAAGAAGTCTCGGAAAAAGGAAGCAGAAATGGAGGAAGATTGAGCCGCGGATTAAGCTGCAGGTGAAAGCAAAAACAGCTGGGTCTGATGGGAATAGTCAGCATGAAGGGTAGAGGTTCGACGGATACCGGTGTCCCAGTTCCGGCACCATGAAAGCAATCTTGAGAATGCAAACGGATTTGCTGTGCTTGCTAATCTGAGCACGACCCATAAGCGGCATGCGGCTGATCAGCTTACAGCACAAACAAAGCCAGCCACAACTTATATCATGGCTGGCTCTATTATATGGACTTATATCATAATGGACATAAATCAAATAATAAATATTAAACTATGAAGTTTTTAATCTCCTCGCAGAACTTTTCGCAATTATCCGAATGAACCTCAACCTTTATGGGTTTGCTGAGATCAAGGCTGAAAATTCCCATTATTGATTTTGCATCTACTACATAACGTCCGGAAGTAAGGTCTATGTCGAAGTCATACCTGTTGGCAGCGTTAACAAAGTCCTTTACCTCGTTAATGGACTTCAAAAGAATGTTGAATGATTTCATGAAGAACAACCTCCTATCAATTTATTTTATATTTTATTACAAGCCATCATTAATATGGTATATGCTGAAATCTACTTTAATATTAACCTCTCTGGTGTTGCAAGTCAATCAGGATATTGTTAAAATACTGTAAAAGAATTATAATAAAGTGGTTGATTTAGCTTGCTTGTATGTATTATACCACTTGTTGTGCATAATTAACAAAGTTTTGTACCAAAATATATAGATATTTCTAGGAGGGGCTTTTGAAGCTGTTTATAAGTATTTGAGCCGTATACAGGCAGTTGACCGTCAGGCTTGAAATGCCGTATGAGGCTGCCGGTTCGCCAGGTTTCGAAGCCTCTGATTCTGAAAGGATGTCAAATGAAAAAAGTAGCTTTCTATACCCTTGGATGCAAGGTTAACCAATACGAGACCGAAGCTGTATCGGAGATTTTTGAAAAAGAAGGATACGAGACGGTTGACTTTGAGGAAAAAGCGGATGTTTATGTTATTAATACCTGCACTGTTACAAATTTAAGCGACAGAAAATCCAGGCAGATTATCCGGAGGGCCAGGAAAAACAATGAGGATTCTATAATTGTCGTTATGGGATGCTATGCCCAGACAGCTCCGGAGGAGGTAAGCAGCATCGAGGGAGTTAACCTTGTAATAGGAACAAAGGACAGGAACAGAATTATTGATTATATTAAGAAAATTGAGGAAAATAATAAGAGTATAAATGCGGTAAAAAATATAATGACAGCAAGGGAGTTCGAAGAACTGGATATAAACGTGTATAAAGGCCGTACAAGAGCTTATCTGAAAATTCAGGAAGGCTGCAGCCAATTTTGCACTTACTGCATAATCCCCTATGCCCGGGGACCGATAAGAAGCAAACAGCCGGAGCAGGTGCTGAAAGAGGTGGAAAAGCTGGCAGACAGCGGATTCAAGGAGGTTGTTCTGACAGGCATACATCTGGCATCCTACGGCAAGGATATTAAAAATACATCGCTTCTCGATATTGTGAGAAGAATACATGATATAGAAGGCATTGAGAGGATCAGGCTTGGCTCGATAGAACCCACTACCGTTACGGAGGAGTTTGTGGAAGCTGCCGCCACGTTGAGTAAACTGTGCCCTCATTATCATATATCGCTGCAAAGCGGGTGTGATGCGACTTTAAAAAGGATGAACAGGAAATATACTGCCGGAGAATATAAGAAAGTAGTGGAAATGTTAAGGACCAATATTCCGGATGTTGCCATAACAACGGATGTAATGGTTGGTTTTCCCGGCGAGACGGAGGAGGAATTTGAAGAGACCTACAGGTTTTTGGAAGAGATCGCTCTCTCCCAGATGCATATTTTCAGATTCTCTCCTAGGAAGGGTACTCCGGCGGCGACCTATGACCATCAGGTGGATCCCAGGACAAAGGAAGAACGCAGCAACAGGCTGATGGAGCTCAATCGGCTGAATATGGCCCGTTTTCACAAAAGCTTTGAAGGAAGGGTGATGCCCGTGCTGTTTGAGCAGGAGATGAAGGAGAGAAAAGGATACATCGAGGGGCACACTGCCAACTATATAAAAGTAATCTGCAAAGGAGAAGACGGATTAAAGGGGAAGATTGCCGGCGTAAAGCTTGAGAGGACCGTGGAAGATTATATGGAAGGAATGCTTGTTTGACCGCCGGGAGAAAAACGATGATTGCATTCCCTACGGGTAGGGATTTACAGGCATGAACGCTTGGGACATAAAGATGCAAGCCGGTTTACACGTATTGCCAGGTTGACTTAAAAATGTTGAAATATTTGGCTGCATGTATTAGTATTTATATATATCATCAATGGTATATATTTTGACAAGGAGTGATTGGGTATGACAGACAATGAAACCATGATGTTTAAAGTCGAAAAAGAAAAAGTGAATGAAGCCAGGGAGATTCTTTTCAGCGTCTACCAAGCTCTGAAAGAAAAGGGTTATAACCCGATAAGCCAGATAGTGGGGTATATTTTGTCCGGAGACCCTACATACATAACCAATCATCAGAATGCGCGCAGTGTGATCAGAAGGTTGGAGAGGGATGAGCTTCTCGAGGAGATCCTGACATTCTATCTGGAGGAGAAAAAGTAGGGAATAATACCCGTAAAAGAGTAACAGGGGTGTCGAACAATTGTTAGGCTTTGAACTATATCAAATTCGACAAAGATGGATATCGGATCAGTTTTTGCTCCGGTGCTTGTTAACTCTTTGTCGATTCTTATATAGTCAAAGAAATGAATGGGTGAAACTGTAATGGATTATGTTAAGCTGGGTAAAACCGGCATAGAAGTATCAAGATTGTGCTTTGGAGGACTTGTAATAGGACCGCTGCAGTCCAACCTGTCGGTGGATGAAGGATCGGACGTCATAGCCAAAGCTTTTGAAATGGGAGTCAACTTTATAGACACGGCAGAACTATACGGGACATATGCCCATATAAGGGAGGCAGTAAGGAAATCCGGCAAGGATGTCGTAATTGCTACCAAGTCGTATGCCTATTCCGCCCAAGGCGCGGAAGAAAGTCTGGAAAAGGCTAGAAAAGAGCTCGACCGTGATGTTATTGATATTTTTCTTATGCATGAACAGGAGAGCAGGCTGACATTAAGAGGTCATAGGGAAGCCTTTGAATATTATATTTCCCAAAAGGAAAAAGGACGTATAAGAGCTGTGGGCGTATCTACCCACAATGTTGAAGTGGTTGAAGCATGTGCCACCATGCCGGGCATTGATGTCATACATCCACTTGTAAACAAGGCAGGCTTGGGTATTGGGGACGGAACTGTAGATGATATGCTGGCGGCGGTAAAAAAGTGCTATGATAACGGCATAGGCATTTACAGCATGAAACCTCTCGGAGGCGGCAATTTACTTAACTCTTTTGAAGAATGCCTGAAATTTGTGATGGATATTCCCTATATCCATTCCATCGCCATGGGTATGCAGTCCATAGAAGAGGTTATAATGAATATATGTATATTCAACGGACAGGAAGTGCCTTCTGAAGTGAAGGAAGCTTTAAGAAAGAGATCGAGAAGGCTTCATATAGATTATTGGTGCGAAGGCTGCGGCAATTGTGTTGAAAGGTGCAAGCAAAAGGCTTTAAGAATACATGATGGAAAAGCCGTAGTGGAACAGGGCAAATGCGTTCTCTGTGGATATTGCAGCAGTGTCTGTCCGCAGTTTGCAATCAAGATATGCTAGGAGGTAAAGTACGGCCGGGCAGGCAAAAGTATGAGGCAAGCGCTTATAGTTTGCGGTTAATGCATGAGGGATATGGCTTTCGGGCATATCCCGAAAAGGCAAGGATATTGAGGGAAAGCGCTCCAATGGCTTGAAACCGGCAGACGGATGAAGGAAATTATGCGAATATTGGGAATTGATTATGGAGACAGCAGGATTGGCATCGCGGTAAGCGATCCCTTCGGGTGGACCGCCCAGGGAGTCGAAACCATAAACCATAAAGGAAACATCTCTATGGCATTGGACAGGATATGCGAGCTTATAAAGACCTATGGAGCACAAAAGGTGGTCATAGGTTTTCCCAGGAATATGAACGGAACTGTCGGGCCTAGGGGAGAAAAAACTTTGAAGTTTATTGAAAGGCTTGCTGCGAGAATCGATATAGAAATCATCCGCTGGGATGAGAGGCTTACCACTGTAGCAGCCAACAGGGCCATGCATGATATGGGCACCAAAACTTCCAAAAAGAAGGGAATAGTTGATCAGATAGCGGCAGTTTATATTCTGCAAGGGTATCTGGATATGGCCGGCAAACAATGATTTTGCCGTAAAAGTCAATTTAACCGTTCAAAGCAAAACCTGCCAGAAGAGGGAGCTTTGAAAGCTTTAAAGATAAGCTGCTCAAACAGGAATTTAAAGCATCAAAATGAAGCTTTGAAGCAGAAAAATAAAGATGGCTTTAACATTCTGAAATAACTTTAACAGTGATGAAAAGAAGCTCCATCGTCGTGGATCAAAGCATGTCGGAAGTATCTCTGTAAATATGAACAGGCGCTTTATAAGGCGAATTTTTCAGCAAAATCAGCAGCAAATTCAGGAAATTTTTTATATCATAATACGAAAATTTTATGGGAAATAATATAATACTATGATATAATAGTTGCAGCCTGACTAAATTTGGCTGTAATCATTATATGGAGTCATGCCCGCGCTGATTTTGTCTTAAGACGCGCAGGGCAGCCTTATATCACGAATATTTAGGTATTCATGATATAAATTACATTTAATAAGCAAAGAGGAGGCATGGATATGTCTGAAGAAAGAGACGATTTGGTAGTGCTTATAGACGAGGATGGAAATGAAGTGGAATTTGAGCATCTTGACACTATTGAAATGGATGAAAAGGAATATGTTGTTCTTCTGCCGGTAGACCAGGAGGAGAATGATGAAGAAGACATTGAAGAGGTAGTCATACTTAGAATTGAACATAATGAAGACGGTGAAGATTCCTTCGCCAGTGTTGAGGATGAAGAGGAGCTCCAGGCTGTGTTTGAGGAGTTTAAGCTCAGGATGGAAGATGAATTTGATTTTGATGATGACGATGACCAAGATGATGACGAATAAGAGCTCCGGGTTCGAATAAGTTGATTGAGAAAAATAAAGAAAGTGCCGGAAGTATCAGGGACACATATTATGAAGTGCCTATACATCCGGCGCTTTTTATATGCCAATTTCCATGAAAAAAGAGCAGTTTTGCCCACAAACAGTGTCTGTTCTCTTTATGATAAAGTATAATTATTTTTCGCAAATTCATAAAGGTTTGATAAAAATGACATGGCTGTGACCGATGGGGTCAGTTAAGTAACCACACAAAATCACCAAAGGAGATTAATATTCTGTCCTCTTTTTGCGGCTAATAAAAGGATTTTAGGGAATGCTGTAGAAATTATATATAATATGTCTTAAGCAGCAGGAGGGTAACATGGTAAAAAAAGGTATTGCTATAATATTGATATTTGTACTGTTGATTTCATCGGCAGCATGCAGAGAGAAGGCAGATCCGGGAAACGCTGACATCACAAGCATATCTACCTCGGAAGAGCAGCAGAAGGCAGAAGAGCCTGCGTCGGAACAAGAAGGGACCAAGCCTGACGGGTCGGATGGTGAGGGAACCGCAAAAGAGGAGGATGGAACCGTAGATAATTTTGTGTTTCCGGAAGAAGGCACCAGACCCTTTGCTGTCATGATTGACAATCAAGGAAGCGCTGTATTGCCCCAGGGAGGGCTGCATATGGCCCAGGTGGTATATGAAATAATAGTGGAAGGTGGCATTACAAGGTATATGCCGGTATTCTGGAATGTCGATCCGGAGATGATCGGACCTGTTAGAAGCTCCAGGCACTATTTTCTCGATTATGCGATGGAGCATGATGCCATATATGTGCATTTCGGACAAAGCCCTCAGGCTCTGAAAGACTTACAGTCCTACAAGATAAACAATATAAACGGCATTTATGTTGCAGGAGTATTTTGGGATTTGACAAAGGACAAGGGGAATTGGCAGGATTCCTATACTTCCATGGAAAAGGCAAAAGAATATGCCAACAAAGTGGGATACAGGACCGAAACGGATAAGAAGCATGTTTTTACATATAACAGGAAAGATGCGGAGCTTCAAAGCGCAGAGAAAGCTGAAAAGGTAAGCATTACCTATTCAGATGGCTATATTTCCCGATATGAGTACGACGCCACCACCAAAACCTACATGCGGTTCAGAAATGGAAAACCCCATATGGAACGGATTACCGGCGAGCAGCTGGCAGTTAAGAACATTGTCATACAGGTGGTGAAAAATCAGAGGATAAAGGGGGACAAAGAGGACCGGCAGGAGCTTTTTAATGTCGGAAGCGGCAACGGGTGGTACATCACCAACGGAAAAGTTATAAAAATCAAGTGGTCCAAGGCTTCCCGCCCGGAACCTACCCAATACACCGATGAAGCAGGCAATCCCATCGCTTTAAACCCGGGGCAGACATGGGTGCAGATTGCTCCTTCCGCTGACAGAGTAGTTATAGAGTGATGGGCATAAGTTCCAATTATTAATTGTATGCTGCAAAAAAGTAGAAGGTCTTAAAAGTACTATTTATATGCTGCAAGTAAAGCAGAGGTGCCAGAAAGCATTGCTTGAATGCTGTAAATAAAGTGCAAGTTCTTGAAATTATAACCTTTGTTCGTTAAAATATAGATAAATTTAAGCTGCATCCGAATTACCGATGCAATTGCAATAGCACGGCGGGGAAACTTAAAAGCCGTGCTATTTTGCAAGGTTGAATATATTAAGGTTGAATTTATATAGCAATATCTTGTATTCATCACGGTTCCGGGTGCAGAAATACTACTTTTCAAAACATGTTAGGAGTTTTATACGATGGGAGATTATTACAAATTACTGATTTTCATATTGCTGATTGCTGGAGTCGGCATAGTATCCGGAATACATAATTCATTCAAAAGACGGAGGAAAATAAGAGCTAAAATCCTTGAAACATGGGGTAAAGCCCCAAAAGAAAAATACCGCACCGAGGATTTTGATTCGATAGCCAGCTATTATCAGAATAAACGCAGCTTGTCGGGAATCAAACTTCTAATGGATGATATCACGTGGAATGACCTGGATATGAGCAAAATTTTTATGCGCATAAACAATGCCCATTCGTCCCCGGGAGAAGAATACCTATACTGCATGATGAGGGAACCATCCTTTGATGAAGCAGATCTCAAAGAAAGAGGAAGAGTGATCGGGTTATTCCAGAAAAACGCCGAAGGCAGGCGAAAGCTTCAATATTTGCTTGAGCTGCTGGGAAAACAGAGATATGCCGACATATCCAATTTCATTACGGATTTCTCCTATATGGAATTGAACAATGCCTTTATGTATAAGTTTCTGGCTTTCATGCCCATAGCCTCCGTACTGCTGTGTGTGGTGGATTTCAAGCTGGGTGTGCCGGCGCTTCTGGCTTCCATATTAACCAACATGTTATTGTATTATAATTTGAAGAAAAAGATTGAAACCCAGTTGCTTTCTATTTCTTATGCAGCAAAGCTTGTAAGCATAGCAGGGAAAATGTTGAAGCTGGATATCGATGGCCTGGATGAGTATAAAAAGTCCATAAGCAAGTCCTTGGGAAAACTGAAGGGTATTGCCAAAAGAATGTACTTTCTGATAGATAATTATGAGGACTTCTTTTTGATGTACTTAAAAATCATATTCCTCATAGAAGTGCTGAGTTATGATAAAATCCTTGGTATCTTGAAGAAGAACCGGGAAGAATTCAGAAGCCTTTATGAAACTATAGGTTTTTTAGACAGCATGATAAGCATAGCATCCTACAGGGAAAGCCTTGCTTTCTACACTGAGCCTGATTTCATTAAAGATTTCAGCAAGGGCGGATATGCTGTTTGTGCCGGGGAAGTATATCATCCTCTTATAGAAAAGCCGGTGACAAATTCTATAGATATTGGCAGGTCAATCCTGATTACAGGGTCGAATGCTTCCGGCAAGTCCACATTCCTGAAAACCCTTGCCATCAATTCGATCTTTGCTCAAACCATTTATACATGCCTTGCGAAGGAGTATAGCACTATTTTTCTGTTTACTATGACATCCATGGCATTGAGGGACAGCATTGAAAACAATGAAAGCTATTTTATAGCGGAAATCAAATCCCTTAAAAGAATATTCAGCATGATCAATGATGAGATTCCCTGCTTCTGCTTTATTGACGAGATACTGAGGGGAACCAATACCATTGAGAGAATAGCCGCATCATCGAGGGTTTTAAAGAACTTGTCCCTAAAAAACTGCATCTGCATGGCAGCTACCCATGATATAGAGCTTACCGGTATTCTGGAAGGGATTTATGACAATTATCATTTCAGGGAAGAGATAACCGATGATGATGTGGTATTCGATTACAAGCTGTATGAGGGAAAAGCCCGATCCAGAAATGCTTTAAAGCTTCTAAAGCTGATGGGTTTTGATAATTCCATAGTAGAGGATGCAGAAAAAGCGGCTTATGATTTTGAGCAGAACGGCACATGGGCATCCATAGAGAAAAACTCCAAAAAAGAATAGCCGGACAATCCGGACAGTAGGACAGCATGGGAAAAGCGGTTAATAAAGGATAGCATTGCGGCGCCCTGTGAAAGATAGCATCAGGGCGCCTTCAGTTTGCCCGGTACTTTTTTGCCAGTTCCAGCAGCTTGTCCCTGCGGTTCAGCTCCGGATCATCTATCACTGCGTCCAGCAACCTGTTGAGCACCTTACCTATATGCGGTCCCTGGCTGAATCCTGCCTTTAGGAGATCCGAGCCGTCGATGGCCAGTTCTTTTAATGAGAGGCACTGGTTGCTTTCTTTTATTTCCCTGTAAATATTCCTGATTTCGTTAAGCATCTTTTGCCGTGGCGGCAGCTTCTCGGGGTTTTGAGCCTTGCGGTCGGCTTCCTGAACCTTAAGAAGATTCCAAAAAATATCGTCGCCTATGGATCTTACCGCCCTTCTGACAGATTTATGCGTGGGCTTTATGTCCATATCGTGATATTTAATCAGCCGGCATATCAGATCAGTGCTTTTTGCGTCAAAACGTAACCGTTTCAGCACCCTTATGGCAATTTCCTCACTCTTTTTAGGGTGCCCGTAAAAATGATCGATGTTATTCCTGTCTGTGGTCTTGGTAACTGCCTTGCCCGTGTCGTGGAGCAGCATGGCCCACCTGAGGATGGTAGTGGCTTCAATGCTTGCTACGGCATGAAGAGTGTGAATTGCAACATTATACACATGATAGGGATGATTCTGGGTAATGTGGAAGCATAGGTCAAACTCCGGAAGCACATGCTGCAGCAGCCCGGTATCATGAAGCAGTGCCAGCCTGAAGGGATGTTCCGAGGTTAATAATTTTGTGAGTTCATCCCGGGTTCTCTCCCAGCTTATGTTCTTTATGAGGCTGTGGTTTCTTTTTATGGCATCAAGAGTGTCTCCATGCACTTCAAAATCCAGCTGTGCTGAAAAGCGCACCGCTCTCAACATCCTTAGCGCATCTTCATGGAATCTGCTGTCGGGGTGGCCTACGGTGCGGATGGTTTTATCCCGTATGTCCTCCAGGCCGTTAAAAGGGTCCACAATACCTTCGGAGGGGTGATAGGCAATGGAGTTTATGGTAAAATCCCTGCGGCTTAAATCGTCGGTAAGGGACGAAGTGAATTGAACGCTTTCCGGTCTGCGATTGTCCTTGTATTCCCCGTCAATCCGGTAAGTCGTCACCTCAATGCCGCATCCTCCGTCCAATACGGTGACAGTACCGTGCTTTATGCCTGTATCAACGGTCTTTTGAAAAATCCCCTTTATCTGATGGGGCTTTGCATTGGTGGTTATATCCCAGTCCTGAGGCTTGCGCCCCAGTATGCTGTCTCTTACACAGCCTCCCACTGCATATGCCTCAAAACCATGAGCATTCAATGTATTTATTATGTGCAGTGCTTCAGGAGGTATGGAAAAATTTATACGGTTATCCAATGGTTTCAACTGCCTTTCCTATGATTCTTATATTAGTATACCATTTTTACCCGGGCATAAATGATTCTTATCCATAAAACTGTATTTATGGCGGGGCAAGTGAAATTTTGCGGCGAAATCATATTTCTATACATGGCATTTATAATACATAATTTTATAGCTTTTGAAAAAACCTTATCTATATTATAGAATGAAGCGCAAATTCCCTCCTGTTTAGCACAGCTATCAAGTTTGACATATAGGGCATGATAATATATAATGAGATTGTTAATAATTTATCAATCTATGAAATATATTAGTCTATATGATATAGAAAGGGGTTGTTATAATATGCCAAGATTCACACTGCCAAGAGACATTTATTATGGTAAGAATGCCATCGAAGAGTTAAGAAACCTCAAAGGTTACAAGAGAGCCATGATTGTAACCGGAGGATCTTCAATGCAGAAGTTTGGTTTCCTTGATAAGCTGGAGAATGTTTTAAAAGAGGCAGGCTTGGAAACCAAGGTATTTGAAGGTGTTGAGCCGGATCCTTCTGTTGAAACCGTTATGAAAGGCGCAAAGGCCATGCAGGAATTTGAGCCTGATGTTATCATTTCCATCGGAGGAGGCTCTCCAATAGATGCCGCCAAAGCAATGTGGGTTTTCTATGAATACCCGGAGTTGACTTTCGAAGACATAAAAACGCCTTTCTCAATGCCGAAGCTTAGAAAAAAAGCAATATTTGTGGCAATACCTTCTACCAGTGGAACAGCTACAGAGGTAACCGCATTTTCAGTAATAACCGACTATTCTACTAAGATAAAGTACCCTCTTGCAGATTTTGAGATAACTCCTGATATTGCAATATTGGACAGCAGCATACCCATGACAATGCCTAAGACACTGGTTGCCCATACCGGAATGGACGCTATGACTCATGCGCTGGAAGCATATGTTGCCTCCGCCAGGTCGAAATTCTCCGATCCGTTGGCGATGGAAGCAATATCCATGATATTTGACAATCTGGTGGACTCTTATAACGGGGATGAAGAGGCAAGGGGCGAAATGCATATTGCCCAGTGCCTTGCCGGAATGGCATTCAGCAATGCATTGCTGGGAATAGCTCATAGCATTGCCCATAAGACAGGAGCACAGTACAACCTGCCCCATGGGTGCTGCAACGCTATACTGCTGCCTCATGTTATTAAATTCAATTCAAAGGTGTGCATGAGCAGATATGCGGAAGTTGCAAGGAAGCTTGGCCTCCCGGGAGGAACGGAAAAACAGCTTGTGGATTCACTGATTAATGCCATCAATGAGCTTAATGCCAAGATTGGCATAGCACCTACCTTCAAAGAAAATGGTGTGTCTGAAGAGCTGTTCAAATCCACCGTTGACTTTATTGCGGAAAATGCCGCTCTGGATCCATGCACAGGTTCAAACCCGAGGAAATGTACTGCAGAAGATCTGAAGAAGATTATTGAGTGTGCATACTACGGAAAGGTCGTAGAATTCTGATTTACAGCATGAGGTGCAAATTCAGCAATGAACTTAGGAACATACGGACAAGGATTCAAATCCAGAAATGAACTTTAAAATACAGCAATGGATTCAAGTATAGGAATGAGACTCTAACATAGCAACATGCATGGAAAAGACCGAAGTTTAATGAGATATGCTTCCCCCTAAAGTAGACAGCAAAAACCTGGCCTACTTTAGGGGTTTTTTGTATAAATAAGCGTTATCTGTAAACATAGCATTCATTGTTACGTGCTGAAGCTGGGCTGGTTTCATCATTACAGATGTCAAAGTGATTCTATGCCGTTTCACATATTCAAGCATTCCTTATGAAAGAGCCTTTTTTATAAGATCCATCCTGGAAAAAATCCTTTGAAACAGGTAATCCACGAGAGTCAGGGCCACCATTGACTCTACGACGATAACCGCCCGGGGGACAATAACCGGGTCGTGGCGGCCTTCCACCTGTATATCGATGTTTTCCCCCTGCTTGTTGACCGTCTTCTGGGTTTTGTGTATCGATGGGGTGGGTTTGAATGCTGCCCTCAAAATTATGGGGAAACCGTCGCTTATCCCGCCTAAAATTCCTCCCGAGTTGTTGGTGAGCTTTGTCAGCTCTCCCTTTTCATCAAAACGGTAGAAATCGTTATTCTCCGATCCCGACATGGAGGAAGCTTTGAATCCGCTGCCAAATTCTACGCCTTTTACGGCTCCGATGGAAAAAATGGCCTTTCCCAGCATCGCATCCAGCTTTTCAAATACAGGTTCACCCACTCCGGCAGGCAGTCCTGTAACTACGCATTCAACTATCCCGCCGGAAGAATCTTCGGATTCCTTTTGCTTCATCAGGAATTCAGCCGCCTTTTGAGCAGCGTCGGCGTCCGGCATGGCCAAAAAGTTTTTGTATATCTGATCTGCATCAAATTTGGTCTTATCTATCTGCACCGGTCCGATGGACAGGGTAT
>ENA-OWPA01001059-OWPA01001059.1-bioreactor-metagenome-genome-assembly--contig:-NODE-1059-length-22327-cov-11.997888_pt1 | contig 22327 bp, 21 predicted proteins | sample MGYA00238139_ERZ651803 | MGnify/ENA primary metagenome ERZ651803 (study PRJEB26909, sample SAMN07631231) | bioreactor metagenome | isolation source: Switchgrass digestor | place: USA: Dartmouth... | reverse complement strand
GGTGGGCACAATAGGGCTCGAACCTATGACCCCCTGCTTGTAAGGCAGGTGCTCTCCCAACTGAGCTATGCGCCCACAAGGCACTTTGGCAGGGGTAGCAGGATTCGAACCCACGACATTCGGTTTTGGAGACCGACGTTCTACCAGCTGAACTATACCCCTATATTGCTTGTACCTAGTATATTGATAACCAAAGTCCACTTTAATATAACTTGGTGCCCAGAGGCGGAATCGAACCACCGACACGAGGATTTTCAGTCCTCTGCTCTACCGACTGAGCTATCTGGGCATATGGCGACCCGAAAGGGGCTCGAACCCTCGACCTCTAGCGTGACAGGCTAGCGTTCTAACCAGCTGAACTATCGGGCCACGATGCAATTTTAATTTTTCAAAGTGGTGGGCACAATAGGGCTCGAACCTATGACCCCCTGCTTGTAAGGCAGGTGCTCTCCCAGCTGAGCTATGCGCCCGTTTTGTTTTCCGCTATCGTCTCGCGGCTTTATCAGTATACAAAATTATTGGCCTGTTGTCAAGCTGTTATTTAAAAGATTTTTTCTGTCAATCTCAGGATATTTTGTCCATATGCCGTCAGAACATTCTCAGCTGCTCATATGGCAGGTCTTCTTTTTTATTATCTGCTATGGAAACCCGGATGCTTTCACTGTTAAAGCCTGTATCGCCGTAATATTTTCCCCTGCATGTAATGAAGTATTTGGCTCGTTTTAAAACCACTCTGAACTGTTTCAGGTCATCATAGGATAAACTGCCGAGCCTGCGTGCCCTTACTATTTTTAAAGCCGATTTAACGCCTATTCCCGGCACCCTCAGGAGCATTTCATATGGAGCTTTATTTACTTCCACGGGAAACAGATGAAGATTTCTAAGCGCCCAGCTGCACTTCGGATCAACATCCATATCGAGGTTTTGGTGGAATTCGTCCAGAAGCTCGTTTGCCTTAAAGCCATAAAACCTTAGCAGCCAGTCGGCCTGATAAATCCTGTGCTCGCGAAGCAAAGGCGGTTCGGTATAAATTGCAGGCAGGTTGGGATGCTGGTTTACAGGAATATATGCAGAGTAGTATACACGCTTTAATGAAAACCTGTTATAAAGGTTTTCGGCCAGGTGAAGTATTCTTGCATCGGTATCCGGCGTTGCACCGACAATGAGCTGTGTTGACTGGCCCGCCGGCGCAAAGGCGGGAGCATTTCGTATTCTTTTCCTTTCTGAATTAAACTCCTTAATACGTTCTCCAATGTATGACATCGGGGTTATTATCTGCTCATGCTGCTTATGCGGAGCTAATAAGTGCAGGCTTTGCTTCGACGGAAGTTCAATGTTTACACTTACACGATCGGCATACAGCCCTGCCTGGTCAATGAGCACCGGATCTGCACCCGGAATGACTTTAAGGTGGATATATCCGTTAAACCTGTAATTAACTCTTAGCAGCTTAAGGCTTTTAAGCATTAATTCCATTGTATAATCTGGCGATTTCAGTACCGCCGAGCTCAGAAACAATCCTTCGATATAATTCCTGCGGTAAAACTGGATTGTCAGTTCACATAACTCCTCGGGAGTAAATGTGGCCCTTGGAATGTCATTGGTAATTCGGTTGACGCAGTACGCACAGTCGTATATGCACACATTTGTAAACAATACCTTTAAAAGAGAAATGCATCGGCCATCGTCAGCCCATGAATGGCATATTCCTGCCGCATAGGCATTTCCTATTCCTCCAGGTGTGTTTTTTCTGTTGCTGCCGCTTGATGAACATGACACATCGTATTTTGCCGAATCAGCCAGTATTTTTAATTTCTCCATTAACTTCACAGAATCACCCGAACATATGTTTGATATTATTTTATCAGAATTATATTTCACTTATCAATACCATTTCTAAAAGTATGGTTTTCAGCATATTTATTATTTAAACGCAATATAGGTGCAAAATAACATCTGAACAGAGAATATAGCATATTGGAGGTTTTCAAATGAGTTTTATGGATCTGGAACCGTTTCATCAAATGGCCGAGTTGGCATGCGAAGTGAATGATTTTATCGGGAACTTCCCAATGTCCATTATAAACCGTTATGTAACCCCGAAAACCGACATATATCAGACCGATAAAGTAGTTATCGTCAAATCCGAGGTACCCGGGCTTTCAAGAGAGGACATGGAGATAATAGTGGAAAATACATATGTTAAACTGGCAGGACAGAAAAAGCGCGTTCAAACCATGAATAATGAGGAGATTTATCGTTCAGAACAGTTTTATGGCAGGTTTTCAAGAATCGTACCCCTTCCATGTGAAGTTCAGCCCGACAAGGCAGCTGCCGAGTATAAGGACGGAATCCTTACCATAATAATTCCAAAGTCGGACAGTCAAACCACACATGGAAGAAGAATAGAGATTACCTGAAAGATTCTGGTTTTTTATCTGTCAGCCCGAACCAGTAGCGAATGGCTTCCACAATCCTTTCGGAAGCATGTCCGTCACCATAAGGGTTGACACTGTGGGCCATTCTCCTGTATTCAGGCTCATCATCCAAAAGCCTGGATGTTTCATCAACTATTATTTTCTTATCTGTACCGATGACTTTAACCGTCCCGGCTTCAACCGCTTCGGGACGCTCTGTTTCATTCCTAAGAACAAGCACAGGCTTGCCAAGGGACGGAGCTTCTTCCTGAAGCCCACCCGAGTCTGTCAGCACCAGATATGACCTTGACAACAGGTTGTGCATATCCAGTACCTGCAACGGATCAATCAGATGAACCCCGGGCACTTCACCAAGGATTTCGTTTACCGGTTCTTTTACCTGCGGATTTAAATGCACCGGGTAAACTATTTCAATATCATCATATCTCAGAACAATTTCCTTTAAAGCATGGCATATATTCCTGAGCGGCTGCCCGAGATTTTCCCGTCTATGTGCTGTAACGGTTATTATTCTTTTGTCTTTGAAATTAATTCTTCTCAGGGATGTATTTTCAAATTCATAATTCTCCGAAACAGTGGACTTGAGGGCATCAATTGCAGTGTTACCGGTTATATATATGGCATCGGGGTTAACCCCTTCCCTTATGAGGTTGTTAAAATTGTTCTGAGTAGGCGAAAAATGAATATCTGCAATACATCCGGTAAGCTTTCTGTTCATTTCTTCGGGAAAAGGAAAATACTTGTCATAAGTTCTAAGGCCTGCCTCCACATGTCCCACCGGAATTTTGCAGTAAAATGATGCCAAAGATGCGGCAAAGGTAGTGGTAGTATCGCCATGAACCAGAACCATATCGGGCTTTAATTCCAGCAGCACTTTTTCAACACCGTCAAGTACGCGTTGCGTAATGCCCGACAGTGTCTGCCCTTCTTTCATTATATTCAAATCATAATCAGGGGTTATATTGAAAATATTGAGAACCTGATCAAGCATTTCCCTGTGTTGGGCTGTTACACATACCTTTGATCCAAGATCACCTGAATTTTCAATTGCCTTTACAAGAGGAGCCATTTTAATGGCCTCAGGTCTTGTTCCGAATATCGTAAGTATTACAGGTTTTTTCATATAACTTGCTCCATTATGGTTTTTCAGCTTGTCCGTGCGTATATGTCCTTGCATTGTCCGAAGCTTTCTTTTTCACCGAATCATCCTCGTGTGATACTCCATTCATCATTTCTTCCTGCTTGTCTCCGATAATGCCTGACAGATACCTTGCTCCTGCGACAACAAAAACCGATATTATCACTACCAGGATAATTGCCGGGAGCAGACCCTTATTGGCGAGCAATATTGACACAAGTCCCAAAGCACCGGTTACAACATACAGTATTGTTACCGAGAACTTCGGTGAAATGCCCATATCAACCAAACGGTGATGTATATGACCCCTGTCGCCTTCGCCAATCGGCTTTTTATTCAGTACTCTTCTGATTATTGCAAAAGCCGTGTCAAATATCGGAAGCCCCAAAGCGATAAGTGAAACAACCATGGTCAGTGCGGTATACGCTTTCGTAGCACCTTCGATTGATATTACCGACATCATGAAGCCCAGAAAATATGCGCCGGTTGATCCGATAAAAATCTTTGCAGGGTTGAAATTGTACGGCAGAAAGCCCATAATTGCACCTGCCAAAGCCACATATAAAACCGCGAAAACAGCAGGAATATCAGGAACCATCATAACAGCAACGACAAACAAAGACAGCGAAGCTATCCCTGTAACTCCTGCCGCAAGCCCGTCCAAACCGTCGATTAAATTTATCGCGTTTGTAATTCCGACAATCCACAGGATTGATAAAACAGTGGATAATACATCATCAATACTCACATATTTTATATCTTTTATTGATATAGTAAAATATTTTATCTTTGTGCCGGTAAAAACAACAATTGCGGCAGCAACAAGCTGTATAGGGAACTTAACTTTCGCCGACAGCGGATGTATGTCATCTATGACACCCATAGCTATAACAATTACCAGTGCTGCAAAAAAACCTATCATTTTTACAGGCGATATGTCCTTTGCCCACGCCAGCAGGTCATCAGGCCGGTATACCAGAAAAACATAAAAAACCGACACAAGGAAGCCTGCAATAACTGCAAGTCCACCCATAAGCGCCGTGGGTTTTTTATGCATTCTTCTGTCATCTTTCGGAACATCAATTGCATTGCATCGTACTGCTATTTTTTTAGCTATAGGACTTGCGAAAAAAGATACTATTAAAGCTACCGCAAAAGGTATTATATATTCTACCATTTTATTTTTTCGACACCTCTTTTGTATAAGCAAATCTTGAGATTCAAACTTATTCTGTCCAATTACATAAGACAGTATAACATCCTGAAATGTTCCGCCAATGTCAAACAGAAAAATTTTATACAGAACACTCCGGAAGTTATTCATATTATATCACTATATGTCGTCCGGTTTTTGCATTTTCTTTAAATAATTATTAATCCTTGATTACACGGCTGTCATTATGACCTTCGTATTTAACAACTCTTACTCCGGCTTCCTGCAATAGTTCCATTGCGAGGCTGTCGGGGTAATCGCCCTTAAAAACAATTTTCTTTATACCGGCATTGATTATAAGCTTCGCACATAGCACGCATGGCTGTGTTGTCACATACATGACACTGCCATTGACACTGGTGCCCGAGTAAGCTGCCTGCACAATTGCGTTTTGTTCTGCATGGGCTGCGCGGCATATTTCATGCCGCTGGCCAGATGGAATGCCCAATTGTTCCCTCAGGCAGCCGACTTCATCGCAGTGCTTGCAACCTACAGGAGCACCGTTGTAACCCGTTGCAAGGATTCGCTTGTCTTTGACAATCAGTGCCCCTACCTGACGACGCAAACATGTTGAACGCTTTTTAACAAGTTCAACTATATCCATGAAATACTCATCCCAAGACGGCCTCACAATAATTCACCCCTCAAGCAGTTCCCGAAGCCAGGCATTATTTTGTTCCAAACAGCCTGTCGCCGGCGTCTCCCAAGCCTGGAACAATATAACCATGCTCATTTAGCTTTTCGTCCACAGCCGCACAATAAATGGCCACATCCGGGTGATCGCTGTGCAGGCGGTTAATTCCTTCAGGAGATGCAATTAAACACATAAATTTAATATTCTTTGCATTGCGCTTTTTAATGAAATTTACCGCACCACTGGCCGACCCGCCTGTTGCAAGCATCGGATCCACAAGCACGACATCACGTTCATCTATATCTGATGGCAGTTTGCAATAATATTCTATTGGTTCAAGGGTCTCATGATCCCTGTAAATTCCTATATGTCCCACGCGGGCCATCGGGACGAGCTTTAAAAACCCGTCAACCATGCCAAGGCCGGCCCTCAAGATTGGAACCACAGCAAGCTTCTTTCCCGATATAACCTTTGTTTTTGCAACAGCCAGAGGTGTTTCAATTTCAATCTCCATAAGCGGAAGATCCCTTGTTACTTCATAGCCCATTAAAACAGATATTTCAGACACTAATTCCCTGAATTCCTTGGAACTTGTATTTTTATCCCTTAATAACGAAACTTTGTGTTGAATAAGTGGATGATCAAAAACGAAAACATTGTCCATATTTTGCATGTAAGATCCTACCTTCCATTACTGTATTTTTTTATTTTTTACTGCGTTAGTTAATCTTAAAAAATGGAATGCCCTAATAGGCATTCCATTTATTTTTTATTATATTGTTCTTCAATTGCCTTGATTTTATCAATTCTGTTCTGGTGACGTCCCTCGTTGGAAAATGGTGTTTCAATAAATGTTTTTACTATATCAAGAGCCAGTCCTGTCCCGATAACACGGCCACCTAACGCAAGTACATTGGCGTTATTATGTTCCCTGGCCATTCGGGCCATGTATGGATCGGTACATAAAGCCGCTCTTATGCCGGGGACTTTGTTAACCGCGATTGAAATGCCTATGCCAGTTCCGCATATAACAATACCTGAATCACATTCCCCGGAAGTTACGGCCTTTGCAACCAGAAGACCAATGTCTGAATAGTCCACTGATTCATTGCTGTATGTGCCTAAATCCTTATAAGGAATATTTTCACTGTCAAAATAACTTTTTACTGCTTCTTTTAATTCGTAACCGCCATGGTCACTTCCTATGGCTATCATAAAAATTAAGTCTCCCCTCTTATGTCTTAAATGGAAAAATTTAAATATAAAAATTCTGTTAACTACGTTTCTACGTTCATTTTATAACAACATAATAAATTGTGCAAGCAATTGAAGCACACCAATTCATTCTTCAGGCATCAGAGCCTGTCCAGAATCTTAAGCAGCACGGTTTCAATCTCTTCTGCACAGGCTTCATAAACATCAATATCGAAACCGAAAGGATCGGATATATCCCAGTCGTCTTCGGTATACCCGGCATATTCTTTCAGTGTGAAAACCTTATCTGCAGCTTCGGGATAAACATCCAGTATCATCCTTTTGTGGTCCCTGGTCATCGTCAAAATAACATAAGCATTTTGAACCATTTCAAAATCAAGAACCCTGGCATAATGATTCGAAATATCCAGGCCATATTTTTTCATGGCTTCTATTGCTTCACAGGTTGAATTATCCCCTTCGAAGGCATAAACTCCGGCAGAAGAGCATGTATATTCATTATCATAACCTTCAGCTTCAAGAATGCTTCTAAAAATGGCTTCAGCCATCGGGCTTCTGCAGGTATTACCGGTACAGACAAAAAGTATGTTTTTCATAATTAACCTACCCCGTATCAATATTATTTCTTGCTACATTATATCCAAAATGTCATTCTCCTGCCTTTATTATTTTCCCTCCGGCAGCTTTCTCAACACGGTTCATCACCGCAAGGCCGATGCCTTCTTTCGGTATTGCTTCAACATATATTTTTTCCGCCCCCATCTTGTCGCATTCCCTGAAAAGACGGAAAATATTCGAGGCCACCTCGGACGCATCTGTTATACTGCCATAGGAAAGTGCATTATTTAAACCATATTGCTCTATATGCTCTTTCGCAGCAAGAATTACAGACTTAATACCCGCTTTTTCATCATCTGAAACTGCTTTGCGAAGCCAGCCCGCAATATCAGTATAACTTCCCGAAACAACAAGCACTTCTGCCTTCGGCGCATAATGTTTATATTTCATTCCGGGTGACTTGGGTTTGTCAACAGCTTTCCTGTCTATAAGGCTTCTGTCCAGCTCAACATTTCCGATGACCTGCCTTATCATGGCAGGAGTGATGCCTCCGGGCCTTAAAATCACGGCAGGTTCAACGGTCATATCAATAACGGTGGATTCAACTCCAACTTTACACGGTCCTCCGTCTATAATAAAAGAGATCCTTCCGTCCAGATCGTCCAATACATGTTTTGCCATTGTCGGGCTTGGTCTTCCTGAGCGATTGGCGCTTGGAGCTGCAACCGGAACTCCTGCCTTCCGTATAAGCCCAAGTGCGATATTGTTATCCGGCATCCTTATTGCGACCGTATCCAGGCCACCCGTTGTTACATCGGGAACAATACAGGTCTTTTTCATAATCATGGTAAGGGGGCCGGGCCAAAATGCCGACATGAGCTTTAATGCATCGGGTTTTATTTCGGCAACAAGAGGTTTCAGCATATCCGAATCAGCTATGTGTACAATAAGCGGGTTGTCGCTCGGACGCCCCTTTGCGACATAAATTGACCGCACTGCTTCGGTGTTTAAAGCATCAGCACCAAGGCCATAAACCGTTTCGGTCGGGAAAGCCACAAGCCGTCCTTCCCTAAGCGCCTTTGCCGCATCTATGAATTCCGGTGAGTCGAAAGACGTAAACTCAAAATATTTCGTCTGCATTCCATTCTCCGTTAAAAATCGATCATGTATTCATCTTCTGTGCAATTCAAATAGATTATAGCACAACAAAATAATGCTGCAAGATGCAAAAAGAATCGCCAGGATCCCGGTAAATATCCCAAACTATAATAATATTGCTGAAAAATTTGAGATTTTATACATCTTCGGTTGCAGCCAGCTCAATAATTCTTTCCGCGGTAATATCCTTTGTGGAAACGTTGCATGCCAGGGTCCGGCTTGACAGAACGGCGACACGATCACAGATTCCCAGGATTTCTTCTATATCTGAAGAAATGAAAATTACTCCGGCATCTTTTTTGACCAGATCATTTATAAAATTATAAATATCAATCTTACTTGCAATGTCCAGCCCCCGGGTGGGTTCATCCAGAATAAAAATTTTTGCGCGGCTCATCATCCACTTTGCAAAAATGGCTTTTTGCTGGTTGCCGCTTGAATATTCCAGGATACTCTCCCCCGGGTCCTGGGTTATATTAAGTTTTTTGACGTATTCCATTACCGAATGCATTAAAATGGGAAAATTAATTCTTAATGCATGGGCAAACCTTTTTAATGATGATACCGAAATATTATCGCTTACAGTCAGGTAACTGAATATGGAGCAGGTTATCCGGTCTTCGGGAATTAAAGCAATTCCGTTTGAAATGGCGGTATACGGATCTGAAATTTTAACTTCCGAGCCGTTAATAAAAATTTTGCCTTTAACATTATCCAACGCACCAAACAAGCATTTTGCGAGAAGAGTCCTGCCAGAGCCGGCAAGCCCTGTTACTCCTAGTACTTCTCCTTTTCGAAGATCGAAATTAATATTTTGAAGCTTATCTTCAAAACACAGATCCTTTACCGATAATATTACTTTTCCTGCTTTTACCCCGATTTTCGGATACCGGTTTTTTATGTACTGGCCGCTCATCAGTTTAATAATCTCTTCCCGTGTGCAATCCGCCACCTTTCTTGTATCTACTATCCTACCGTTTTTAATTACCGTAATTCTGTCCCCCAGTTCAAAAACATCGTCAAGGTTGTGTGTAATATAGAATATCCCCGCTCCTCTTTGCCGAATTCCTTTCACCACCCTGCAAAGAACTTCCCGTTCTTTTTGCGTGAGTGCGGCAAAAGGTTCATCAAGGATAACAATTTTTGCATTTGACACATAAGCCCTTAAAAACTCGCAAATTTGCCGCTGCGCAAGCCCCAGTGAAGAAACCCTGTCATTTATCGATATGGGTAGGTTAAGCTCATTAAGCAACTCCCTGCACATGTAGTTCAGCCTGTCATAATCTATTGTTTTCAGAATCCTGCTTTTATACGGCAGGTTATTGAAAAACAGGTTTTCTGCAATGGTCAGATTCGTTAACATTTCAGAGTCCTGGCGGACGTAAGTTATATCATTTTTAATATTTGACGAGTATTCACCATACTTTTGCTCCCTGCCGTCAAGGAAAAACCGTCCGGAGCCGGGAGACAAGGCACCGCTTACAATCTGCATGAGCAAGCTTTTGCCTGATCTGTTCTCACCCATGATTACATGGATCTCGCCCTGGAATAAATCAAGGTTGATATTCGTTAAAGCGAAGTTATCAATTTTCAGGTTCACGTTCTCCAACTTTAAAATTGGTGTATTCAACGCGCATTCTCCCCGGGAAAAAAATTTATGATTATTCTTCATATATGTCAACCGACGTATATACCTGGATATTCAAACTAAATAGATAGTCCTTATACGAATCATCCAATGCAGAGTTTGTAATGATCTTGTCGGCGATATCCACGCTGCCGACGCGGTACAGCGATTTCTCACCGAAATAATCTGCCAGGCATACAACGGAAACTGTTTCTGCAGAACGTATGGCTTTTTGTATCAGAGAAGCCTTGCTTATGCTCGAAACCATTATCCCGGACTGTTTACTTATTGCATCAACTTCAACAAACAGGTGATTTACAGAAAAGTACTGCATGTTGTTTTCTGTCAATTGCCCGTAAACAGCATACTCTTTCAGATCCCCGCCCAACAATATCAGGTTGTTGACGGGAGACCCCACAAATTCCATTGCTACTCTCATGTCATTTGTAAGAACGGTAAGGTTGTTTTTCCTGGCTAATTTTTTGGCAATATAGACATTGGTAAGGCCTTCGGTAATCATTATCATATCATTGTCAGACACCAGATGAAAAACTGTTTCTGCTATTTCCTGGCGCTGGGTTTTATATATATCCGCGTATTCTTCAACAGGTTCTTCCTCTTTACATTCCTTAAGTATTGCTCCGCCATGAGTACGCTCGAGAAAGCCTTCCTTTTCAAGCTTTTCCAAATCCCTTCTGATTGTCACTTCGGTAACATTCAGAAGTTCACTCAGCTTCGCAACTGATACCTTATGTTCTTTTAACAAGTAATTCTTGATTATTTTTATTCGTTCTATCGCAAACATACTTCCACAATCCAGTCAGATAAAATGTATTATCTGATATTACTTTTATGATTATTTCAGCGGTTTAATACGAACACAAAAATTAAAAAAAGAAACAATACAAACAAATTTTATTGACATAATGGCCCGTTTTATTAATATTTTCCAAAATTCAAACATAATAATAAAAATAAAAAAGTAAATCAAAAGCAGGTCTTTAGCTATAGGTAACCTATAGCAAAAATTTTAGGAGGAATGGTTATGAAACGTATCAGAAAAGTATCGGTTTGCCTTGTGGTATTGGCACTGCTCCTTACACTGTCTGCATGCAGCACTTCACCTGCCGGTAATGCCAAAACCGGCAAAAAAGCGTACATAGGTATTTCGATGCCCACTCAGTCTTCCGAACGCTGGATAAAAGACGGCGGAACAATGAAGGAGATACTCGAGAAAAGAGGATACACGGTTGATTTGCAGTTTGCAGAAGACGATATTCCCACTCAGAAAGCACAGATTGAAAACATGATCATGAAAGGTGCGGCAGTCCTTGTAATAGCCGCAATTGACGGCTCCACCCTGTCCGAAACACTCGACCAGGCCGGGAAAGACGGAGTAAAAATAATTTCCTATGACCGTCTGCTGGTAAACACCGAGGCGGTAAACTATTATGCCACCTTTGACAACAGAAGAGTGGGACAGCTTCAGGCAGAATCGCTTGTAGAAGGCCTGAAAAAGTTAAAAGGAGACGGGCCATATAATATCGAACTTTTTGCAGGTTCTCCGGACGATACTAACTCATACTACTTCTACCAGGGTGCAATGGATGTACTTAAGCCGTTAATGGACGATGGAACAATTCGTGTTCCGTCAGGCCAGACCAGGCAGGAGGAAATAGGAATCCTGCGCTGGGACGGCGCAGTAGCGCAAGCCCGTATGGACGCCCTGCTGGCGGCACATTATACCGACGGTACGGTCCTCCATGGTGTTTTATCCCCATATGACGGCCTGTCCAGGGGAATTATTTCGGCGCTTGTATCTTTCGGCTATGTACCAGGTAAAGATCTTCCCGTTGTTACTGGTCAGGACGCAGAAGCCGCATCCATCAAGCTTATTATATCAGGCGAGCAATACTCAACGATACTGAAGGATACCCGGGATCTGGCAGAAGTTGCCGCAAATATGGTGGAGGCCGTTCTCAGCGGAACAGAACCCGAAATCAATGATACCGAAACATATCATAACAATGTCAAGGTGGTTCCTTCGTATTTGCTTGAGCCATATATTGTAACGAAAGAGAATTATAAAGAGCTGGTAATTGACTCAGGTTACCTTACGGAAGACGATATCAAGTAAATATCAGTCAGCTTCAATCGGTTAGCAGATTAACTGCTAACCGATTACAGTATTATCCTGCAAGCAGCATAAATCCATTTATCAAAAGGAGTTAACTATGGGAGAATATATTTTGGAAATGAGAAATATAACAAAGGAGTTCCCGGGAGTCAAGGCTCTTGACAATGTTAACCTGAGAATTAAGCAGGCTCACATTCATGCCATTGTTGGTGAAAACGGGGCAGGAAAGTCTACCCTGATGAATATTTTAAGCGGCGTATACCCGTATGGAACCTATGAGGGCGACATAATAGTTCAGGGGGAAATCTGCAGGTTCAAAGACATAAAAGAAAGCGAAGCCAAGGGCATCACCATTATTCATCAGGAACTGGCGCTGATACCCACCCTCTCCATCGCCGAGAACGTTTTTCTGGGAAACGAACAGACAGGAAAGGGCTTAATTATTGACTGGCACAAAACGCGCCAGAAAGCAATTGAAATGCTTAAAAAAGTGGGTCTGAATGAAAACATAAATACGAGAGTAATGGATCTGGGCATGGGAAAACAACAGCTGGTAGAGATTATAAAAGCTCTGGCCAAGGATGTTAAAATCCTGATTCTGGATGAACCTACCGCCGCATTGAATGATGAGGACTCAAAAAATCTGCTTAAACTTCTCATTGAATTAAAAAACCAGGGAATAACATGCATAATCATATCCCATAAAATTAACGAAGTTGTTGAAGTTGCAGACGAAATAACAATTCTCAGGGACGGGACAACGGTTGAAACCCTCTGCAGGGATATTGACGATTTTTCTGAAGACAGGATTATAAAAGGAATGGTAGGACGAGAATTGACCAGCAGGTTCCCTGAACGGAATCGCAATATCGGTGAAGTATGCTTTGAAGTTTTAAACTGGAATGTATATGATCCCAAAGATAATACAAAACAGGTAATTAAAAATGTTTCCATATATGCAAGGAGGGGGGAAGTTGTCGGCATTGCCGGCCTGATGGGTTCGGGAAGAACCGAATTTGCCATGAGCGTGTTTGGAAAGGCTTATGGCAAGAATATCTCGGGCACAATCAGGAAAGACGGAAAAGAAATCATCATGCACGATGAAAGCGATGCTATCGTAAACGGTATAGCTTATGCCACCGAGGACAGGAAATCAGCCGGGCTGATACTCATTGATGATATAAAACGGAATATCGTTCTGCCATGTCTTCCGAAAGTAAGCAAAAGGTTTGTAGTTAACGAAAACGAGGAAATCAAAATCGGAGAGGAGTACAGAAAAAAACTCAAAATTAAGTCGTCCAGCGTTCTGCAGAAAACAGGTGAACTTTCGGGGGGCAATCAGCAAAAAGTGGTTTTCAGCAAGTGGATCTTTTCCGAACCTGATGTTTTACTGCTGGATGAACCGACAAGGGGGATAGATGTCGGTGCGAAATATGAAATCTATTGTATTATAAACGAACTGGCGGAAAAGGGAAAAACAATAATCATGATATCCTCTGAATTACCTGAAATCCTTGGAATGTGCGACAGAATATATGTAATGAACGAAGGCAGAATTGTCGGCGAATTGACAGCAGAAGAAGCTTCCCAGGAAAAAATCATGCAATGCATAATGAGAAGCAACAAGGAGGTAATGTAATGAAACGGTTGGATGTACTGCTCAGGGGTAACCTTCGCCAATATGTAATGATAATTGCATTAGTGGTGGTAATCATATTTTTTCAAATCATAACAGGCGGAATTTTATTAAGTCCGCTGAACATCTCGAACATTATACAGCAGAACGCGTATATTTTAATTCTGGCAACAGGAATGCTGCTGTGCATCCTGACCTGCGGAAACATAGATCTGTCAGTTGGTTCGGTTGCAGGGTTTATCGGAGCCATTTCGGCAGTGTTTATACTGAAAATGAACATGCCTGTTTTCCCTGCTATTCTAATATCCCTTCTGATTGGAGTCCTTATAGGCGTATGGCACGGATTCTGGATTGCATATGTCGGCGTTCCCGCTTTTATAACTACACTTGCAGGAATGCTCATTTTCAGGGGACTCACAATGGTCATCCTGCAGGGAACCAGCCTTGCGCCTTTTCCAAAATCATATACTTTCATAGCAGCCGGTTTTATACCTGATATTTCAAATATCGAGGGAATAAACCTTTTATCCATTCTGGCAGGCATTATCGCATCCATATTGTACATACTGTATGAACTAAAAGACAGGGCAAGCAAGAAAAGATACAATTTTGAAGTATCTTCTTCAGGCGCATTTTCAGCAAAGATAGTTTCCATTGTTGCCGTTATCAATGCTTTTACATATGCCCTGGCAAGGTATAAAGGGATACCTGCAGTCCTTATTATAGTAGTTTCACTGGTTTTGATATATTCATTCATAACCACCAAAACAATACCAGGACGGCACATTTATGCATACGGCGGAAATCCGAAAGCCGCAAAACTGTCTGGGGTTAAAACGAAAAAAGTCCTGTTCTGGGTATATGTGAACATGGGATTCCTTGCTGCACTTGCGGGTATTATTTTCACCGGCAGGCTGAATTCAGCCACTCCGAAAGCAGGAAACGGTTTTGAACTGGATGCCATTGCATCATGCTTCATAGGCGGCGCGTCCACAACAGGTGGCATTGGTACTGTTGTAGGTGCCATAGTAGGCGGTCTTTTGATGGGCGTATTAAACAACGGTATGTCCATCATGGGGGTAAGCATAGACTGGCAGCAGGCCATTAAGGGTGTAGTTCTTCTGGCTGCAGTGGCCTTTGATGTTTACTCAAAGTCGAAATCAAGGGCAATTTAATTAAAGCAGGCCCAACTTAATTTTTAACTGAAGGCCGCTTTCCAAACTTCCATAAACTCTTAAAATACTTCTTCACAACTAAAAGGCTTGCGTAAAATTACTGAGAAGAAATTGCGTAATACCCAAAACGGCATCGTATTTGCATTAAACGGCAAGTACAAGCTCTTGCAAGCATAACTTGCAAAATTCATTTGCATTTATTTTAGTCACAATAGATCTAAAAAAGGATAAAATTTGAAGCATTCACAGCATCTCACGCAGTTTTCAGCTGCTGCCATTGTAGTTAGCAGCACCTTTTTTTCCGGCCGTTATGCTACGTCTGGCAGAACTTTCACAGATACTGGCTTAACTTCGCAAACGGCGCGGTGCATTTCAAAATCCTGAAAGTCTTTCCTTCCTCCAATAAATTTACGCTATCACCGAAAGCTTCATTATTGCAGTATTCAGAAGCGGTATGATATAATGTTGCAGATATTACAGCAGAATATTTTAAGGAAGTGCTTTTTATGACAGGATTAACGAGGGAAACCCTGAAAAATGCAAAACGCATTGTAATAAAAGTAGGTACTTCAACCCTCACCCATGAAACCGGAAAAATGAATCTGCTCAGGATGGACAGGCTGTCTATGGCCATATCCGAATTGATAAACCAGGGACGTGAAGTCATTCTTGTATCATCAGGCGCCATTGGCGTCGGCATGGGAAAGCTGAGTATGAAGGAGCGCCCAAAGGTAATGGGTATGAAGCAGGCCCTTGCGGCTGTAGGCCAATGCGAGCTGATGAACATATACAGCAAAATGTTTTCGTCATACAACCAGATAGTTGCACAGGTTTTGCTAACCAAAAATGACGTGGATGATGAGATAAAAAGAAAGAACATTGAAAATACTTTTGAGCACCTTATTGAAAAACACGTGCTTCCCATCGTTAATGAAAATGATACCGTTTCAACCGATGAGATAAGCTCAATGGATCATTTCGGTGATAATGACACGCTGTCCGCAGTTGTTGCCAAGCTGGTGCATGCCGATCTGCTTATAATACTTTCTGACATAGATGGGTTTTATAACGCAGATCCGAGGGAAAACAGCAACTGCCAGCTTATAGATACCGTGACCGAAATAAATGATTACATAATGCACTGTGCCGGAGGCGAAGGCTCAAAGCTTGGCACAGGAGGCATGGTGACAAAATTAAATGCCGCCAGCATAGTAATTAATTCGGGGATTCATATGGTGCTTGCAAGCGGCAGTGATCCGTTTATTCTTTTTGATATTCTGCGTGGTGAAAATGTCGGGACTTTGTTTGTCGCAAAGGAGAAAAAATCCTAACTTTCACCAAATATCGATTTATTTTTCATTATTTATTTATTGTGATAAAACTGGCAAAGGCTGAAATTGGCTGGTCTTACCAGTAAATACAAAATTTAATTGGAAAAATTTTTAATTTTTTTTAGAAAAAATCCCCTCAAATACTTGACTTTGGTGGGTTTTCATTATAAAATGATGTCGAAATAAAGTGCGGGAGGTTATCTTGTTATGAACAAATCAGAATTAGTTAATGCTATTGCTGCAAAATCAGGATTGAGCAAGAAGAATAGCGAAGCTGCATTAAATGCAATGATCTCTGCAGTAGAAGAAGCTCTGGTTGCTGGCGATAAGGTAGTTCTTGTTGGATTCGGTACATTTGAAGTTAAGCAAAGAGCTGAAAGAAAAGGTAGAAATCCTCAGACTAAGGAAGAAATCGTAATTCCTGCTTCTAAAGCACCTGTTTTCAAGGCAGGTAAAGGACTGAAGGATAAGGTTAACGGCTAAATTATAAAATAAAATGCTCTGCTTATTGCAGAGCATTTTATTTTATCCCAAAACCGATATCAGGGCTCCTGTAATAATGCCTGCAATGTTGCCAAGCAAAGGAAATCTTCCCCTGTATATCGAACGTGATTCGTTTATAAGCTCGCCAAGGCTTACATAAAGCATCGCGCCGCCTGCGATCCCCAGGCAAATCGAAGAAAACATATCGGATATGCTTCCGAAAACTGCACCGAGAAAGGCTCCTATTCCCATTGGGACACCTGAAAGAACTGTAATTAAAAACACCTTTAACGGTTTTATCTTACCCATTCTCAAAGGAATTGCCATTGCCATTCCTTCGGGTATATCATGCAAAAGTATTGCAACAGATAAAGTTATTCCTATACCGGTACCCGACTGAAAACCCGCACCCACTGCAAACCCCTCGGGAAGGTTATGCAGCGCAACAGCAATCACCATAATCCATCCTGATAAAATAACGGGTTTTTTACCAGGGTATAATTTTGCCCTGTTATTTTTCCCGTTTTTCCTGTATGCTGCCCTTAACAGTTCATCCACAATGATAATCATTATTACGCCCGCAAAAAGGCCTATGGAAGTGTAAAAAAAGCCGGATGTTCTGTATCCTTCGGGCAGAAGCTCCATGCATACCATACTAATCATTATACCGGTTGTGAATTCAAGCAGCGTACTTTGAATCCTGTCAGAAAGGGAGACAGGGATAAATGCTGTCAAACCTCCGATTCCTGTACCGATAATGCCCGTAATTAACCCCGCCAGCGATATCCTGAAAAGGCTGCTGTAAAGATAAACAGTTCCTGTAATATTAATTCACCCTCGTAATCCATTCCAATCATATATATGAATCAGGATACAAAAAAAGAATTCACACAGAGTGAATTCTAATACAAGTTCTCTGTTTAACCTTTATTTTTTCTTATCGATAAAGTAAGAAGGGGTATCTAAAGGCTTTGCATAGTATGCATTGGTAATTTTCTTACCGGCATTCAGATTTTTAATTTCCTTGTTAAAATCGTTCTGAAGATTTACTGCTCTTTCATATCCCTGCTTTTCTATGTCAATTATATCCTCAACCAGTTTAGTAATTTTATCTATAAGCTCCTGCAGTTCTTTACCGCCTTCAATACCGGTATCCTGAAGCCGGGTTAAGCTGTCTATCCCCAAAAGTTTTTTTAACGCATCGGAAATCTTTAAAAAAGCATCATCCAGTTTTTTTATATAATTTATTATCTCGTCCTTTTTATTCAATATTTTTTCCACGTCATCGAGCTGTTGCATTTTAAAAGCCTCATTCTGTTTTTCCGAGAATTGCTTTAACTGCTTCAGCATCTCCAGCTTCTTGCCCGACAGCGCGATCATTTGATTAACCAGTTCTTGCGTCTGCATTTTCCCCTCCATGACCGCAGGTATATATAATTATATACCTGCAGCCGTTACGCTGTTTCTTACCTGTTTTTTAGCAATTTTCATTGCCTGCTCCCAAGTATCTCTAAGTTGTTTCGCGAAATCCAGCACTTCATCCAGAATTTCGTTGCTTTTTTTAACATTGGCCTCAATTAGTCTCCTTAGCATATAATCATATAGCAATGAAAGACTGGAGGCAATTTCATATCTCTCATCCAATGTTGACATTAATTCCCCAACAATGTTCTGAGACTTTATTATATTTTCATTAGCACTCTCCATGTCATTTTTTTCTATTGCATTCTGAGCCTTCATTATAAATTTCACCAGTCCATTATACAGCATATAAGTCAGTTCTTCCGGGTTGGCCGTATATACACTGTTTTCCTTGTACTGGTTATAACCTGTTACATTCATAAATAGATTCCTCCGTTAAGTCAAATGAAATCATTTATATGTGCCTAACTGAGACAGCAGGTAATTAACTTGTGAATTCATCTGACTCATATAAGTTTCTAGTACGCTAAATTTCTTATAATAGCTATCTTCCTTCTCAATAAGCTTCTTATACATTTCTTTTATTTTTTCATCATAAGATCTGATTTCCTTTGAAAGGCTGCTGTTATATTCACTTAAGTCTCCTACCATTCCAGCCTTTTCAAGAAGAATTCCTTTATAACCGTCTTTATTACGTATTGTTGATATATAATCATTAAGTATGTCTGATATCCTGTGCAGCAACCCCTGTTCCTTGTACCTGACCTTACGCTCTTCCGAAGTAAGGTCGCGATCATATTGAGGAACTGAATCCGAAGTCTTTATAAGCAATTCTCTTACTTCATCCGGTTTTTCTCTAAGTGCAGCCTTAAGCTTGTCCTCGTCTATCGTAAGTTTGCCCTTGTCGAGATACGAGGTTGATGAAATACCTATTGATGAAAGGCTTATCCCTACACCTTCAACAACGTCAATCAAAGCAACACGCATACTCCTCTGTATTCCCTCGAGAAGTGCATCGTTTCTAAGTATACCTGTTTTCGCTTTCTCTTCCCATTTTTTTATCTGGTCTTCGGTCATTGCTTCCTTTTCGTCATCGCTTAACGGCTGGTAATTCCTGTTGTACTTTTCAGACAATTTGGTGTTAAACATGTCAACCAGCTTGTTGTACTCGTCAACGAAGCTTTTAATTGAATTGTAAACAGCATCAATATCCCGTTCGACAGAAATTGTTGCAGAACTTCCGTCTGCATGCTTATTTTTCAGGGTATACTCAATGCCGTTTACAGTAAATGTGTTAGAGCTTCTGATAATTGTAGCATTATCAATTTCTACTACAGCATCTTCTCCCTGATGTATTCCTGCTTCTTTATCATTTGGGTCAACTTTACCTGCATCATCATTATACAAGCCAAGAGCTTCAAAAAATGATACATCTATGTTACTGTCTTTAAAACTGATATTTTTACCGGCACCAGTTTGTTTTGCGGTCATAGTGAAACGATCTTGTACTTCATCATAACTTATAGTTACTTTTGCATCAGCATCATTGTTAATAGTGGTCATTACCTTTTGCAAAGTATCGTTTCTGGAAAATGTGAATTCTTTACCGTTTATTACAAACGAAACATTACCGTTTTCATCAAATTCAAATGCATTTTTTAGCTGACCGGCAATGGTGGCTAAAGTATTGCCTGTTGATATCCGGTTAGATGCACCCGGTGTAAGGCCAAGGTCAGATAACGCTGTTCCTCCGGATATCATCATCCTTGTTACGCCTTCTTCAGTTAAAAATTGAATTTTCCCATTACTGACAGACACGTTTACTTTTTTCTCACCAAATGCATCATTAAGCAGATCCTGAAGCCCTTTTTCCAGCTGCTCCTCAGATGCATAATCCTCCAGAGCAATCTCTTTCGTTACACCGTCAAGAGTTACTTTTAAAGTCTGCCCCTTAAGTTTTCCAAGCTCTATTCCTTCATTCAACTCTCCGGTTATAGGCTTTGAAATGCCTTTAATCCCCACTGCTTTAGCTGCTGTCGCCAAATTTTTCACTGTTACAGTATGGCTTCCGGCCTGGGATGTGATAGTACCTTTTGCTGTAACATATTCATCCGCCGAGGATGAAACTTTAAAAACTTTAAATGCACTATCAGACAATAAATAAGTAGATCTTTTAGTAATATCAAAAAACTGCTCTTTAAATGCACGCAACGCATTTGTAAACTCCCGGTATGCTTCCTGTTTCCACTCCACCAGCTGTTTCTGCCTTTCAAGCTTCGTCACAGAGAGTTTCTCTACGCTCATTAACTGTTGAATAATTGTATCAGTATCAAGCCCAGATGCCATACCAACCAAACGCATTGTAGTACTATTAATTTGTGCCATGTATTCACCTTCTTTCATCAAATAAAATTCCTGCAAGTTCAAGCATATTGGCTAACATATCAAGTATTTTTTCAGAGGGTATTTCGCGTACTACTTCTTTTGTTTCAACATCTATAACCCTGACAATTATTTCTTTTGTTTTTTCATGCACGGAAAACTCCAGCGCACGGTTGGCAACAACCAATTCCTTGTTTGCTTTTTCAATGGCTTCAATCAGCATTTTTTCAGATATGTCAATGCCATTATTTTCTTCATACTTAGTCTTCTGACCCCCTGGAATATTCGGAGTTGTCTTTTGTGCAGCATTTATTTTATCCATATTTAGTTCTGAAGATCTTGTCATTGAATTCACACTATCAATTTTCATACCAACCCCTCCAATTGGATTCCTGAAGCAAAAAGTATACTAAAAGTACAATTGAACTATTGTTTCATAAAATAAAAACCATTACTCAAACAGCTCAAAAATCATTAATGCCATCAGGCTCACTTTTTACCTTCTTTATATATATCGGTAATATCTTTACTATAATTTATCTTTATTACCACAGAACAAGCCTAATGTGATCTTGCAATTGCAATAATTCAATTTCGATTTCTCAGCTGCTGAATTCCTTAGCATCCCACTTTGTAATTTTTCTTCTTACGTTTACCAATATAAGGGGAGGCTAAATTTTTTGCCTTTGCATAATTTAAAGCATTCGGAAATGTTAAAGATATGTGCCAGTTATTTATCAGTTGATTTTCGAATATATAAAATTTAAGGAACAGTTCGCACTGTTCCTTAAATTTAAATGTATATTTCAAATTATCTGAGAAGCTGCAAAACTCCCTGAGGCATCTGATTTGCCTGAGCCAGCATAGCCTGTGCTGCCTGTTGCAGTATGCTGTTCTTTGTGAACTCCATCATTTCCTTAGCCATGTCTACATCGCGGATACGGCTTTCAGCGGCTGACAGGTTTTCAGAAGATGCTCCCAGGTTGTTGATGGTGTGTTCAAGGCGATTCTGGTATGCACCAAGCCTTGCGCGTTCTGTAGAAACTGTTTCAATAGCCTTTTGTATTTCTGTAATTGCAGCATCTGCTGCTTCCTGTGTTGAAATATCTATACCGCCAATGGTAATTTTTACACTATTTGAAAAAGATGCTCCAGATAATGCAGATAAATCAAGAACTTCAGCATTTTCGATTTTAAACTTCTTTGATGTATCAGCAGTGGCAACTACATTACCATTTCCGTCAAGAAGTTCATACCCCGTAGTCGTATCTCCAGTCTTGAGTTCTTTTATAGAATATTCCCCGGCCTGCAGGCCTTTATTATCCATTTTTGAAGCTCCGGTAGCTACTATATTATTAGTTGCATCTTTAGTGATAGTAACCTTACCTGAGGTAACGAAGGCAGCGAATGTCAAGGTTTCCGTAGTTGCACTACCGCCATCTTCACCCGCTCCTTTACCTGTAAATGTGATACCATCTGTAAGATCGTTATCTTCTTTACTATCAGCAACTACATTACCATTCTTATCTACCAGTTGATAGAAAGTATTGGTTCCATCCGTTGCTTCTACAACTTCGTATTCACCTACATCTATAGAGTTATCGGCAGTAAGATTACCTCCAGCAGCAACGTAGGTACCGCTAACTTCAACTGAAGCTTTTCCTGCCATGCCAAGGGCAGCTCCTCTCATATCTGCAATTTTAATTTCAAGATTTTGCCCTTGATTTGCACCTATGTGCAAAATACCCTTGAATGTTCCGTCCAGTATTTTCTTTGTGTT
>ENA-OWPA01001058-OWPA01001058.1-bioreactor-metagenome-genome-assembly--contig:-NODE-1058-length-22402-cov-7.796685_pt1 | contig 22402 bp, 23 predicted proteins | sample MGYA00238139_ERZ651803 | MGnify/ENA primary metagenome ERZ651803 (study PRJEB26909, sample SAMN07631231) | bioreactor metagenome | isolation source: Switchgrass digestor | place: USA: Dartmouth... | reverse complement strand
ATGTTGAATGTCTCCTCTCTCATACCTGACATTTTATCAGAATAAATTCAACATGACATTATCACAGAATAACAACAGCTTTTTTTTAATTGATATTGACAAAAATTTATCAATATAGTATCATGAAACTAGGATTGTGAAAAAAGTAACGAGCCTTCTTTATAAAAAATGAAAAGGGGAATTTAATATGGTAAAGATTCTTTTCGAAAGAGACCTTTGCCTGGGATGTAAGACTTGTGAACTGGCTTGTGCAGCGGCTCATTCTAAGACAAAAAGTATAATTGGTGCCATAAAAGAAAACAGGACTTCTCGTATTCGTATAAAAACAAACCGGGGCAAAATGAAGCTAGAACAATGTATGCTTTGCAAAAATCCTCGGTGTATTGCTGCATGTCCAACTGGAGCTTTATCCAAGGATAAAGAACACGGAATTATCCATGTAAACGAAATGGAATGCACCGGCTGTGGCCTTTGTGAAAAAGCATGTCCCTTCTCTGCCATAGAACTGCATACTTTTCCCACTATGTGCGACAGATGTGCCGAGGCCGAAGAACCACTATGTGCCTTGTCATGTCCCACAAGAGCTTTAAAAGTCAAAATAGTATAAAAAACATGAGGTGATTTTTATGTCTGAAGACTTCAAATGTTTAAGCTGTGATGCGGCAAATTACAGTTTAATGGAAAAGGCAAGAAATGAAAAGATTGAGACTGTCTGGGACAGAGCCGAAGCTATGCAACCCCAATGCGGCTTTGGTGAAATGGGACTGTGCTGTACCAACTGTTCCATGGGGCCCTGTCGCATAGTGAAAGTAAGCGAAGACGGTCCCAAAAAAGGCATCTGCGGTGCTGATGAAGACACCATAGCGGCTAGAAATCTAGCCCGGGCAATTGCAGCAGGAGCTGCAGCTCACTCAGACCACGGCCGCGACATTGCTCATGCTCTTTATCATGCGGCAAAAAATCCTGAATCAGGTTATCGAGTAAAAAATCCTCAAAAACTTATTTCTCTAGCCAATGAATGGGGAATTGAAACAGAAAACATGGATATAGAAGAGATAGCAGCAAAGGTTGCCGAGACAGCCCTACAGGAATTTGGCAAACCCTTTGGTCATCTGAGATTTACAGACAGGGCTCCAAAGGGCAGGCAGGAAATTTGGGATGAAATGAATGTTAGGCCTCGAGCCATAGATAGAGATGTTGTTGAGGTTTTACACTCTACTCACATTGGGTGTGATGCAGATTACAGAAATATTATGACGGCAGCAACAAGAGCTGCTTTATCTGACGGCTGGGGCGGTTCCATGATAGGAACGGAACTTTCTGATATTTTATTTGGAGTTCCTGAGCCCCATGAAGTGGAAGCAAACCTTGGAGTACTTAAAGAAAATGAAGTAAATATTGTAATTCACGGCCATGAACCCACCTTATCTGAGGCTATACTTGTTGCAGTAAATGATCCAGAATTAACGGAACTTGCTAAAGAACAAGGTGCAGAAGGGATAAATCTTGTTGGTATGTGCTGTACAGGTAATGAAATTGCCATGCGCCACAATGTTCCAATGGCAGGCAACTTCTTCCAACAAGAGCTGGCCATAGTTACCGGGGCAGTTGACGCCATGGTTGTAGATGTTCAGTGCATAATGCCCGCCCTGTCCCAAGTGGCCAAATGCTATCATACAAAGCTTATAACCACTTCGCCGAAAGCCAAAATTCCAGGTGCCATTCACATGCAGTTTGACGAAGAAAAAGCCATAGAGTCAGCCAAAAAAATCGTTAAAGAAGCAGTTTTAAATTTCAAAAACAGAACTGGAAATATATTGATCCCTGAGGTAAAATCAAAGGGATTAGTAGGCTTTAGTAACGAATCTATTATCAATGCCTTAGATGGTGTTACAAACAGCCTGGCACATCCCCAAGGAACTGTAAAACCATTGGTGGATGCCATTAAATCAGGAGTCTTGCGGGGAGCAGTGGCAATAGTAGGCTGCAACAACCACAAGGTTCCTCAAGACAAAGGTCATGTGGAGCTGGCAAAGGAACTTATCAAAAAGGATGTTTTGGTGGTAACTACCGGATGCGGTGCTTATGCCTGCATAAAAGCAGGTCTTATGACAAAGGAAGCTGCTAGTCTGTGTGGAAAAGGCCTGGCCACTGTTTGCGAATTGGTAAAAATCCCACCGGTGCTGCACATGGGCTCCTGTGTAGATATAAGCAGGATACTCCTCCTCCTTTCGGAAGTGGCCAAGTTTATGAATGTAGATATAACAGACTTGCCAGTGGCAGGGGCAGCCCCTGAATGGATGTCAGAGAAGGCACTTGCTATAGGAACTTATGTGGTGGCATCCGGTGTATATACCATGTTGGGAGTTGCGCCCCAGATTACTGGTTCCGAAAACCTGACAAGATTTCTCACTGAAGACGTAGAGAATATTTACGGCGGCAAATTCCATATTGAATCAGATCCCAAGAAAGCAGCCCAAAAGATACTAGAACATATTGAAGCAAAACGCAAAGCCTTGGGAATTTAACCCCGATATTAAGGAAGTGTTTACCATGAAAATTGCGATTACCGGCAAAGGTGGTGTTGGCAAGACCACCTTTGCAGGAGTTCTTTCAAAAGTATTAGCAGCAGAAGGATACAAGGTGCTTGCTGTTGATGCGGATCCTGACGCAAATCTGGCAATGGCTTTAGGATTTCCCGAAGAAAAGGCATCATCTATAACACCTCTTTCTGAAATAAAAGACATAATTGCGCAAAGAACTGAAGCAAGACCTGGAGTAATTGGCCAAATGTTTAAGCTGAACCCCAAAGTAGATGATATTCCGGAAAAGTATTGCATTGAGCATGATGGAGTAAAGCTTTTGGTCATGGGTACAGTAAAAGCAGGAGGTTCAGGTTGTATTTGTCCCGAGCATGCTTTTTTGCGCGCACTTATGCAGCATCTGCTATTAGATTCTCAAGAAGCCCTGATACTGGATATGGAAGCTGGAATAGAACACATGGGAAGAGCTACGGCGGACTGTGTTGATGCTTTCATAGTAGTAGTTGAGCCAGGGCAAAGGAGTATTCAGACTCTGAAGACTATAAAAAAATTGGCGGAAGACATAGGTGTAAAAAAAATCTTTGCCGTAGGGAATAAAGTTAGAACCCGAGAGGAAGAGGAATTTATACAAAATGCGTGTGGCGATGTGCCTGTATTGGGTTTTCTCTCTTATGATCCCGATTTAATAGAAGCAGACAGATGTGGGGAGACACCTTTTAACAAGTGTATACTTTATACTCGCCAGGTGGAGGCTATTAAAAATCATTTATTAAGGTTGATTGACAACTGATATTAATAAAAGGGATCCTTTGATAAAGGCGCCTTTATCTAAATTACACAACCAAATCTAAAGCTAACAAATATAAGGGGGAAATAAGCATGACTTACAAAAGCGATATTGAAATTGCACAAGAGGCAAAGCTGGAGCACATTAAAGACGTAGCCGCAAAAATTGGTCTTACCGAAGACGATTTAGAATATTATGGTAAGTACAAGGCAAAAATTGATTACAATCTCTTAGAAAGATATAAAGACAAAAAAGACGCCAAACTAATACTCACAACGGCCATAAATCCCACACCTGCCGGCGAAGGTAAAACCACCACTACCGTTGGATTAGGGGATGCACTGAGAAAGATTGGGAAAAATGCCATGATTGCCCTTAGAGAACCCTCTCTTGGCCCTGTCTTTGGAGTGAAAGGCGGTGCTGCAGGCGGCGGATACGCTCAGGTAGTTCCTATGGAAGATATAAACCTTCACTTCACTGGCGATTTTCATGCTATAGGTGCAGCCAACAATCTTTTAGCTGCCATGATTGACAACCATATTTATCAAGGGAATGAACTTAACATAGACCCACGCCGCATCACATGGAGAAGATGCGTAGATATGAATGACCGGCAGCTCAGGTTTGTAGTGGACGGCCTTGGCGGAAAGGCCAACGGAGTTCCCAGAGAAGATGGTTATGACATAACTGTAGCTTCGGAAATTATGGCTATATTCTGCCTGGCAAGAGATTTGGAAGACTTGAAAAATCGCCTTGCTCGAATAATTGTTGGTTACACATATGACGGCAAACCCGTTACAGCAGGCCAGCTTAAAGCTCATGGCGCCATGACGGCACTGTTAAAGGATGCGTTCAAGCCCAACCTGGTACAAACCTTAGAGGGCACACCAGCTTTCGTTCACGGAGGGCCTTTTGCCAATATAGCCCACGGCTGCAACAGTGTTATCGCAACAAAAATGGCAATGAAGTTGGCCGATTATGTAGTAACTGAAGCAGGATTCGGTGCAGATTTAGGTGCGGAGAAATTTTTGGATATAAAATGTCGCGTCGCAGGAATTAAGCCTGATGCAGTTGTAATTGTTGCCACCATTCGCGCGTTAAAATACAATGGAGGAGTCAAAAAAGAGGACCTGAATCAGGAAAATCTGGATGCTTTAAAGAAAGGCCTGCCAAACCTCCTAAAACATGTAGAAAACATTACGGTAAAATACGGCATTCCATCGGTTGTGGCCATTAACAAATTCCCGACCGATACCGAGAGAGAACTTGCCCTGGTTCAGGAAGAGTGCAAGCGCTTAGGTGTAAATGCCGTTCTTTCAGAAGTCTGGGCAAAGGGCGGAGAAGGCGGCGTTGAGCTTGCAAAAGAAGTGGTGAGAATTATTGAAGAAGGTGAAAATAACTTCAAACCCATCTACGACCTGGATATGGGTCTTGCCGATAAAATCACGACTATTGCCCGGGAAATCTACGGTGCCGACGGAGTAGAGTTTGCACCTGCAGCCTTAAAAGAAATAAGCACACTGGAAGAGCTGGGCTTCAGGAATGTGCCTGTCTGTATAGCAAAGACTCAGTATTCCTTATCTGATAACCCCAAACTCTTGGGCCGCCCAACCGGATTTAAGATAAATGTGAGAAACGTGAAGGTTTCTGCCGGTGCAGGCTTTGCAGTAGTACTTACCGGTGATATTATGACAATGCCTGGCCTGCCCAAACGGCCTGCTGCAGAAAACATCGATGTAGATGCAAACGGAAGGATAACAGGGTTATTCTAAAGTTTTAGTTAAAAATCAAAACTGGACAATTTGGCCATAAAGATAATACTGTATCAATATATGGTCGTCATGTAATACCGCCGGCAAGAACCATTGCTATATATAATAGCTCGCTGGTATTACATGACGCCATAGAGCTACTTTATATCTCATTAAGCTCTTTAAAGAACAACAATCTTGCCAAAGGTGGTCTTCCCATGAAACGCCTAAAACTTTTCATAGCAGCAAGTAAAGACACATCAGACACGCCGGGTTTTTTTCAGATAAAATACGGCGGAGAATTTGCTGCGCGAAAGTTTCTGCCACATCTTACTAATTTTAAGCACAGTCCCAATCTGTGCACGAAGTCCTGCTACGATTTCAGACATAAGCTAGATTTAGATTTTTCAGAGGACATTGTCGGCATCATGCTTTTTCCCTCGGTATTGCCTGAACTTATCGATGATGCCAATTTGTATATAAAAGAGCCGATTCCCGTTCATGATATTTGCATAGCAGTAGGAGTTCATCCGGATATATTGATAGAGCTGATTAAGCAGGTTGCCGATGCTGGCTGCAAAGCGATTATAGTTCCTCGGGAAGACCCGGATTGGCTTACTACATCCCTCGTAAATAAAATAAAGGGCCTGTGTGAAGACAAAGGCCTTGAATGGGCCTTTCCAAGGCCTTTTTGTTCCCTTTCAAAAGGCAACTTTAAATATATAAACGACTTTATTGACCAATTTAAAATCGGAAAGCCCAAGTACAGCCTTGTAGTTGATGAAAAAGGCAATGTAATAGACGTTAATGTCAAATATTCTTCGCCCTGTGGTGCTACATACCATGTAGCCGCAGGGCTAATAGGTGTTAATAGGGAAAATGTAGTTGATACTGCCAACAAATTGTGGCATACCTATCCTTGCCTTTCAAGCAGTCACATGGATCCTGATATAAATGATTCACCCATGCACTTGGCAGCTTATATAAACTTATATGCGGCAAAGGATGCTCAAAAAAACTCTGAGGAGGACAGATGATGTTAATTGAAAAGAGTTGTAAGGATTTTGTAGAGGTGCTGGCTTCAAAGGAACCGGTTCCCGGAGGAGGCGGAGCGGCAGCTTTGGTGGGGGCCATAGGTATGGCCTTGGGGAACATGGTTGGCAATCTGACTGTAGGCAAAAAGAAATACAAGGATGTAGAACAGGAAGTATATGAGATTATGGAGAAGGCAACTGAGCTTCAGCAGGCCTTGCTGGCGATGGTAGACGGAGATGCTGAAGTTTTTGGAGAAGTGGCAAAGGTCTACAGCATGCCGAAGGATACGCCTGAAGAAAAAGCAGCTAGAGAAGAAGCCATGGAAAAGGCATTAAAACACGCATGCAGCGTGCCTATGGACATTATCAGAACTGCCGTGGAAGCGATAAAGCTTCAGGCCAGGCTTGGAGAGATAGGATCAATACTGGCTTTAAGCGATGTGGGCGTAGGAGTATTGTGCTTAAAGGCTGCTTTAATTAGCGGAAAGCTGAATGTAATTATCAACTTAAACGGCATCAAAGATGAAAGCTTTGTGTCTAAAATCAGTGAAGAAATGGATGCATTAGTTGAAGAAGGCATCAGAATTGCCGATGAAACATATGTTAAAGTGGAACAAAGGCTTATGAACAAGGGGGTTTAGTAAATGACTAAAATACTCAGCGGCAAGGAAGTTGCAGCAGCATTAAAAGAAAAGCTTGCAGCAGAGGTAGAACAATTCAAGCAAAAGGGCAAGACACCGGTGCTTTGTATAGTTATGGCTGGAGACAGGCCCGATTCTGCCGCTTATATCAAAGGTGCTGTGAAGCGGTGCACCGATATAGGCATCGATTGCCTGGTGGAAAAATTGCCGGAAGAAATAAGCCAGGATGAATTTTTGAAAGTCATTGAAAGATTGAACGGGGATACAAATGTAAACGGCATTCTTATCATGAGGCCCCTTCCAGAGCAAATATCGGAAGATGTAGTCAAATATAAAATTGCACCTGAAAAGGATGTTGACTGTTTTAATCCCATCAATGTAAGCAAGGTAATGAGCGGTGACGGTGATGGATTTGCTCCATGCACGCCTCAGGCAGTAATTGAGATTTTAGACCATTACGGCATTGAAATCAGCGGCAAAAGGACAGTAGTTATCGGAAGGAGCATGGTAGTAGGCAGGCCTTTGGCAATGATGCTCCTCAAGCGAAATGCTACGGTTACCATCTGTCATACCAGGACAAAGGACCTGGCCGGGGAAGCAAAGAGAGCCGAAATCCTCATTGCAGCAGCAGGCAAAGCTCGTATGGTTACAAAAGATATGGTAAATGATGGTGCAGTAGTTATTGACGTTGGAATTAACTTTGATGAAAACGGAAAGATGTGCGGCGATGTGGACTTTGATAGTGTGAGCGAAATTGCCGGGCAAATTACCCCTGTTCCTGGCGGAGTCGGTTCGGTGACATCAACGGTACTTGCCAAGCACGTAATCGAGGCTTTTAAGCATCAACAGGGGCTATAGGGGGAATTTTTTCATGATCATATCCAAGCAAAAACCTTTTGAAGAAATCCTGAATTTTTTAGAGGATAAACAAAATATATTCATAACAGGCTGTAGTTTGTGTGCCACATCGTGTATGACAGGTGGCAAGCAGCAGATTGATGAAATGAAGGAAAGGCTTGAACAATCAGGCAAGACGGTGACCGGTTCTACAGTATTAGACCCATCCTGTCACAAACTGCAGGTAAGGGCATCACTTAAAAAATGCAAGGCAGAACTTGAAGGTGCCGATGCGGTCTTGTGTATGGCCTGCGGTGATGGCGCACAGACGGTGGCAAGTGTCGTAAAAATTCCCGTTTATCCTGCCAATGATACTTTGTTTATAGGCGAAATAGAAAGAATAGGCCAATTTTATGAAGCATGCAAAGCCTGCGGCCAGTGCGAGCTTGGCTGGACTGCCGGTGTGTGTCCCATAACAAAATGTGCAAAGAGCCTGCTGAACGGCCCCTGCGGTGGAGCTAAGAACGGCAAATGTGAGGTAAATGTAGAAAATGACTGTGCCTGGATATTAATTTACAACAAGCTAAAGGAGCAAGACTTGCTGGATACATTGCTGGAGATAAAAGATCCAAAGGATTACAGCAAAGCGGCAAATCCCAGAAAGCTCGTCGTTGGCAGATAGGAGGAAGTCAGAATGAATTTTAAGGAGAAGCTGGAAAGAGGAGACTTTGTCATCACTGCAGAAATGGCCCCACCCAAAGGGATCGATTTTAATCATATAAAAGAGTGTGCCAGAGCACTAAAAGGCAGGGTTGATGCAGTTAATGTCACTGATTTTCAGAGTGCAGTAGTTAGGGCATCTTCTCTTGGAGGAGCCAAGATATTGCTGGATGAAGGTCTTGAGCCAATAATGCAGATAACCGGAAGAGATAGAAACCGCATCGCTATCCAAGGCGAATTGCTGTCAGCGGCAGCTCTGGGCATTCAAAATGTGTTGGCACTGACCGGAGACCATCCCAGCATAGGCGATCATCCCGAAGCCCGCGGAGTCTTTGATATGGATTCGGTAAATATTCTCCAGGCGGCTACAAAGCTCATGAACGGGTATGATATGAACGGACATGAACTTTCAGGAGCACCTCAGTTTTTTTTGGGAGCAAGTGTCACACCTCTTTATGATCCCTTAGAACTGCAGATTATAAAAATAAAGAAAAAAATACAAGCTGGTGCGAAATTTTTTCAGACACAAGCGGTCTTTGATATAAAAATAATAAAGGATTTTATGAAAAGAGTGGAGAATTTAAATATTAAAGTACTAGTTGGAGTCATACCTTTAAAATCTGCCGGTATGGCAAAATACATGAACAAAAACGTCCCCGGTATTTGCGTTCCAGATGAGATAATCGACAGAATGCAAAAGGCTCAGGACAAGACAAAAGAAGGTTTAACTATTGCGGCTGAATTTATTCAACAGATACGAGAAGAAAAAATATGTGACGGAGTCCATGTCATGGCTATTGGGGCCGAAGAAAATGTAGCCACACTGCTTGACATGTGTGGATTCTAAAGAACTGGAGGGTTGGTGATGACAAAAAGAATAGTAGTTTTAGGTGCCGGTCCCGGTGGATACGTTGGGGCTATCAAAGCGGCAAAAATGGGAGCTGAGGTAACACTTGTAGAAAAAGACACGGTAGGAGGGACCTGTCTTAATAGGGGCTGCATTCCAACAAAGGCGCTCCTTGCCTCAAGCGATGTTTTGACAAATATTAGGCAAGCTAAGGATTTCGGAATTATAGTGGAAGGTGACGTAAAACCGGATATCAATTTTATTGTCGATCGGAAAGATAAAATCGTAGAGCGACTGGTCAGCGGTATAGAGTTTTTGCTCAACAAAAATAATGTAAGACTTGTGAAAGGCACGGGCAAAATTACAGATAAGAATAAAGTTACTGTGACAAAAGATGATGGCACTACAGAGGACATAGAGGCAGATGCCATAATTATTGCCACTGGCTCACTGCCGGCAAGAATTCCCATTTTCCCGTATGATGGGGAAAAAGTTATAACCAGCGATGAGGCGCTGAATTTGAGGCAAATTCCAAAGAGCATGATAATTGTAGGAGCCGGTGTCATAGGATGTGAGTTTGCGATGTTCTTCAACACCCTTGGCACTTCCATTACCATGGTTGAAATGATGGACCATGTGCTGCCTCTGGAAGATAGAGAGATCGGCCAGGAAATGGAGAAAGTAATGAAGCGCAAAAAGATAAAGCTGATGTTAAAGGCAAAAATTGAAAGGGTAGAAAAGACAGATTCCGGAGTGAAGGCGATTTTTGGAGATGGAAAAGAGATTGAAGCAGATATGATGCTGGTGGCTATCGGCCGGCAGGCAAATATCGCTGGTTTAGGTCTTGAAGAATTGGGAGTGGCCGTAGAAAGAGGCAGAATACTGGTCGATGATTACATGCAGACAAATGTAGAAAACATATATGCGATTGGAGATGTGGTGCCCGGAGCCCAACTTGCCCACCTGGCTTCTGCTGAGGCCGAATGTGCTGTAGAAAACATCATGGGCCATAAATGCGAAATGAATTATCAGGCTGTGCCTCGAGGAGTGTTCACTGACCCTGAGGTATCAGGCGTAGGTCTTACAGAAGAAGAAGCAATAGCCAGGGGCTATACTGTCAAAAAAGGAGACTTTGCCTTTAAGGGCCTTGGAAAAGCTCAGGCTATGGGACAATTTGTCGGTAAAGTTAAAGTCATAGTGGATGAAAAAACGGACAAATTACTTGGAGCATCAATCATAGGTCCTCATGCAACGGATCTTATTCATGAGCTTGCGGTAGGCGTAAGATACGGGCTTACTGCAGAGCAGCTTGGCAGAGTTATTCATTCACATCCTACATTAAGTGAAGCGGTAATGGAAGCCCTTCAAGATGTAAACGGATTATCAGCCCACAAAGTATAAGGAGATGATGACATGGCTTACACTGTAGCCGTAGCCGGAAAAGGCGGAACCGGCAAGACCACACTGGCAGGTTTTTTAATCGATTATTTGGCAGAAAAAAGATTGTCGCCGGTCTTGGCGGTAGATGCCGATCCCAATGCCAATCTAAATGAGGTATTAGGTGAAGACGTTGAAATAACTTTAAGCGACATAAGGGAAGATGTGAGCATAAAAAATCGTGACGGCAATTTGCCCAGTGGCATGACCAAAACTGACTACATCAACTATAAGCTTCAACAGGCCATCATAGAAGGCAAAGGCTTTGACCTATTGGTAATGGGCAGGCCGGAAGGACCGGGGTGTTACTGCTTTGCTAACGGCATTCTGAGAGAAGCCACCGATAGACTTTCTGACAACTACAAAGTTCTGGTCATAGATAATGAAGCAGGCCTTGAGCATCTTAGCCGGCGAACCACCAAAAATGTGGACATGATGTTTGCCGTAAGCGAATGTTCAAAGCGTGGAATCCAGGCGGCGGCTAGAGTTAAGCAGCTCATAGAAGAATTAAATCTTGATGTTAAAGAGCTTTATCTCATAGTAAATCGAGTTCCTGAGGAAGGGCTGTCCGAAGACATAAAAGCAGCTATTGAAAGCTCAGGTCTGAAACTGGCTGGAACAGTTCCTCTGGATGAGATGGTCTTCGAATATGACAACAAAGGCATACCTCTTGTCAAGCTCCCGAAGGACTGTAAGGCAGTCAAATCCATAAGGGAAATTTTTGATAAGATATTGCTCTCTCAGATAAAGGCTTAATACCTACATGGCAAAATATTAATGGAGGAGATACTATGGCTTATAAAATGCCTGTACAAAAGTATTCTGGCAAAATCAATGAAGTTACAATTGGAAACGGTTTAAAATTAGGCGGGGAATCGGTTTTGCCCTTTTACAGCTTTGACGGCGACATTGGCAACAAACCGGCCATCGGTATGGAAATATGGGATATATATCCTGAATCCTGGCCCAAATGCCTCCAGGAGATTTTTAAAGATGTAGCCGATGACCCTGCAAAATGGGCAAATTTCTGTATATACAACTATAGTCCAGATTTTATATGTTTAAAGTTTGAAGGTGCAAGTCCGGATGGGCTTGACAGGTCACCGGAAGAATGTGCTGAAATTGCAAAAAAAGTAGCCGAAAGTGTCAGCGTGCCCCTGGTTATAGCCGGGTGCCAAAGTAACGAAAAAAACGCCAAGGTATTTACAAAGGTTGCAGAAGCTTTAGCCGACAAAAACTTCGTATTTCTATCGGCTGTAGAATCCAATTATAAAGAAGTGGGAGCAGCAGTTGGCATGGCATATGGCAACATTGTAGCTGCTGAGTCTTCTGTTGACCTCAACCTGGCTAAACAGCTAAACATACTAATCACTCAGCTGGGCATTAAGCCGGACAGAATGGTCATGGATCCCGGATGTTCTGCGGTGGGATACGGATTTGAGTATGTAGTTACAACTATGGACAGGATAAGGCTCGCAGCATTGCAGCAGAATGACACCACCCTTCAGGTGCCGATGATTCTGCCCGTATCCTTCGAAACATGGAAAGTTAAAGAATCTGTTGCTACAGAAGATGATGCGCCTGAGTGGGGCAGTCAGGAAGAAAGGGCTGTCGGTATGGAAATATCCACTGCGGTAGGGGTGCTCGGTGCTGGAGCCAATGCTGTGATATTAAGGCATCCCCGTTCAGTTGAAGTGGTTCGCAATTTTATCAACCAGATGACCGAATAAGTAAAAGGAGAGATGTATTATGGCCCTCAATGGTATGCAAATATATAAATTACTGCCGCAAAAAAACTGCAAGGAGTGCGGATTTCCTACGTGTCTTGCCTTTGCCATGAAGCTGGCCCAAGGTAATGTGGAAGCAGAAAAATGCCCTTACATGTCAGATGATGCTAAGGCAAAGCTGTCTGAAGCAACAGCACCTCCTATGAGAACTGTTAAATTTGGTGCAGGGGATTTTGAATATGCCTTAGGTGGAGAGACGGTCTTGTTTAGACATGAAAAAACCTTTGTAAATCGTCCAAGATTTGCAGTAATGTTCTCAGATGCCATGAGCTCTGACGAAGTTGATAGAAAGATAAAGAATGTAAACGAGGTAAATTATACCCGAATTAGTGAAGAAATGCACGTAGAAATAGCTGCTTTCAAGTGTGAAAGAGAAGACAAGGACGCTTTCATAAGCCTCATTAAGAAGGTTACTGACAGCTGTCCTAAATTAGTCCCAATGATCATGACTGAAAATACTGAGATTGCTGAAGAAGCCGTGCGCCAGTTTGGAGATAAGGGTCCCATACTTTTTGGAGCCAATAATCAAAACTATGAAGCAATGGTAAACCTTGCAAAAGACCACAAACTGCTGCTTGGAGTCACTGCCGCAGGCAAGGAAAAACTATACGAACTGGTGGAAAAGATTCAAAAGGCCGGCTATAAGGAACTGTTGCTGGATGCTGGCAGCCGCAATTTAAAAGGTACCTTTGATGATATGATAAACATAAGAAGGACGGCGTTACTGTCCGGTGACAGAACCTTTGGATATCCCACAGTGGCCTTTGTCTGCGACATGGCTCAGGACAAGATGATGCAGCTTGCATGTGCAACCCTTTTTGTTGAAAAATACGCCTCAATTATCGTTCTGAGTGATATCGATTACTCCATAGCACTGCCTTTGTTTGCCCTGAGACAAAATATCTTCACAGACCCTCAAAGGCCCATGCGCATAGAACAGGGCATATATAAGATCGGTGCCGCCGATGAGGAGTCGCCCCTTTTAGTAACAGTTGACTTTGCACTGACCTATTTCATTGTCTCCGGCGAAGTTGAAAGGTCGAAAGTGCCAGCGTGGATTTTAATACCCGATGCGGGAGGATACTCAGTCCTTACTGCCTGGGCTGCAGGCAAGTTCAATGGCAAATCAATAGCTAAAGCCGTAAAAGAATTTGAGGTGGAAAACAAGTTAAAGACGAGGGAACTCATTATCCCCGGCAAAGTAGCGGTACTGAAAGCCGATATTGAAGATGAGCTGCCCGGATGGAAAGTTGTTGTAGGCACAGAAGAGGCTGCTACCTTGACAAACTTCTTGAGGAACTATAAACAGGCAGCTTCCTAATCAAAAGCTTTTAAGTGAATCAAAATTAGCTAGGAGGAGAGCAAATGGCGAGGTTTTTAACTATTGGTGAAAGAATTCACGTTATTTCACCAACTATTAGGAAAGCACTTGAAGAAAGAAATCCGGAGCCCATAATAAAGCGGGCCAGGGAACAGGTCGAAGCAGGAGCCCACTACCTGGATGTGAACATTGGGCCTGCTGACAGGGACGGCGAAGAACTGATGCCCTGGGTGGTTAAAGTTTTGCAGGAAGAGTTTCCCGATACACCCCTGTGCCTTGACACAGCCAACATGAAAGCCTTAGAAGCCGGCATTAAAGTATATGATCGGAAACCGGGCAAACCCATCATCAACTCAGCTGATGCGGGTGCGAGGATCGATATGATAAACTTAGCAGCTGAATACGATGCCATTGTTATTGGCCTTTGTGCCAAAGACGGGATTCCCAGAGATAATGACGAGAGAATCATGTACTGTACGGAAATTCTGGAACGGGCCATGGAAGCCGGCCTCAGCCAGGAAAACATTCTCTTTGATCCTCTATTTGTCGTGATAAAAGGCATGCAGGACAAACAGCAGGAAGTGCTGGAAGCTGTAAGACAAATTTCAGAGATGGGCCTTTATACAACCGGCGGCCTTAGCAATGTTTCCAACGGATGCCCAAGAGAACTTAGAGGTTTAATTGAAGCTACATTCTGTGCCATGGCTATCCAGTGCGGTCTAACCTCTGCTATAATAAACCCATTGGATAAGCTGGTAATGGATGTTATAAAAACCGCCGATTTGATAAAAGAGAGATACCTGTATGCTGATTCTTATTTAGATCTTTAATTAGCTTGAAGGCTAAAATAAATGTCCTTGGAGGGATATGTATGACATTATTTGACATTATTTTCACAGGCTCTGAACAGGCACTTGAGGCTTGCAAGGCATTAGTAGAGCAGACAATTAAGGAATACGGCGAAGACGAAAAGGTAGTTTTTCCGAATACCGCTTACAGCCTTCCGGTAATATACGCAGCTACAGGACAAAAAATCGGGACATTGGCGGATTTAAAAGGTGCCCTGGGAGTCATTGAGAGCCTCATTGTAAAAGAACAAAATCTTGAAAAGGCCTTAAATGCAGGTCTTGCAACAGCAGTGGCAGCAGAAGTCATCGAGGCTTGTAAATACGTAGGAGGAAAGAATCCCTATGAGGAGCCCTGTGTTGGGTTTATCCCTGATACAGTGATCCGATCCCTAGGTGTACCTCTGGTAACCGGTGATATTCCCGGTGTGGCTGTTGTAATCGGTGAAGCGCCATCTGCAGAAGTGGCAGCCAAGATCATTAAGGATTATCAGTCTAAAGGTATACTGGTAACTCTGGTTGGCAAAATCATCGACCAGGCGGTCGAAGCAAAAGTCAAGATGGGGCTTGATTTCAGAGTAGTTCCCCTTGGCTATGACGTAACTTCCGTAATTCACATCGTATCCTTTGCTATAAGAGCTGCCCTTATTTTCGGCAACGTAAAGCCTGGAGATTTACCGGAGCTGTTAAAGTATACCAAAGAAAGGGTACCCGCATTCGTCAATGCATTAGGGCCTCTCAGTGAACTTGTAGTATCTGCCGGAGCCGGTGCTATAGCCTTAGGATTCCCGGTGCTTACAGACCAGGATGTACAGGAAGTGCCCATGAACTTAATTGTTCAAAAGGATTATGATAAGCTTGTTCAAACATCCCTTGAGGCTCGCGGCATTAAGATAAAAATAACTGAAATTCCCATTCCGGTTGGATTTGCCCCTGCTTTTGAAGGTGAAAGAGTGCGCAAGGACGATATGTTTGCAGAATTTGGTGGCGGCCGCACAACTGCATGGGAATTAGTCAGAAAACGGGAACTTTCAGAAGTAGAAGACCATAAAATTGAACTCATCGGCCCTGATATAGACAGCCTTGGGCCAGAAGGCGGCAAGTTGCCTTTGGCAGTGCTGATTGATGTGGCAGGCAAGAACATGCAAGAGGACTTTGAACCTGTTATGGAGCGCCGAATCCACTACTTCATGAATTACATTGAAGGCGTTATGCATATTGGCCAGCGAGATATAGCCTGGGTTAGAATCAGTAAATCCTCATATGAAGCTGGTTTTAGGCTCAAACATATAGGTGAAGTAATGTATGCCAAGATGCTAGATGAGTTTGGCAGTATAGTAGACAAAGTGCAGGTCACTATTATCACCGATAAGGCAAAAGTGGAACAGCTACTTGAAGAAATTGCACGTCCAAGGTATAATGCGAGAGATGCAAGGCTTGCTGGCCTTACCGATGAAAGTGTGGATACTTTCTACTCCTGCTTGCTGTGTCAATCCTTCGCGCCTGCTCACGTGTGCATAGTTACACCGGAGCGGTTAGGTCTTTGCGGTGCCGTCAGCTGGCTTGACGCAAAAGCTACAAAAGAACTGGATCCCACAGGTCCCTGCCAGCCTATCGTTAAAGGCGAGTGCCTTGATGAAGTAAAAGGCCATTGGGCATCTGTAGACCAGGCAGTTGCGGAAAAATCTAATGGAGCAACGACGTCTGTATATATTTACACAATTATGGAAAATCCCATGACTTCCTGCGGCTGCTTCGAATGTATCTGCGGAATTATGCCTGAAGCCAATGGAGTCATCATAGTCAACCGCGAATATCATGGCATGACACCGCTGGGAATGACATTTGGAGAGTTGGCTTCAACTACCGGTGGCGGTGTGCAGACACCTGGTTTTATGGGCCATGGAAGACAGTTTATCACCAGCAAAAAATTCTTATACGGCGATGGCGGTTTACAGCGAGTTGTCTGGATGCCAAAAGAATTGAAGGAAGCCCTTAAGGAAAAATTAATTGAGAGAGGCAAGGAAATAGGAATTGATAATTTCTATGATATGATTGCAGATGAAGACGTTGGAACGGATCCTGATACAGTGGTGGAATTTTTGACAAAGGTAGGCCATCCTGCCCTTACCATGGATCCCATGTTTTAATAAAAGTGGGGAGGGGTTTTAATATGGAATTTCCATCTGATTTAAAATATCATAAAGAGCATACATGGGCAAAAATTGAAGGTGAGGTTGCTATTATAGGCATAACTGACTATGCCCAAGATCAGCTGGGTGAAGTCTTGTTTGTGGATTTGCCGGAAGTAGGCGATACCATAACTCAAGGCGAGCCCTTTGGCAGCATTGAATCTGCTAAAGTGTCCTCAGACCTTTATGCGCCTGTTAGCGGAGAAATCATCGAAGTTAATGAAGCACTGGATGATGAGCCTGAGCTGGTAAACAGTTCACCTTATGAAGACGGTTGGATAATTAAGGTGAAAGTAAGCGATCCTGCTGAAGAGGGAAACCTCCTTTCTAGCAGTGACTACGAAAAATCCCTTGAATAATCGTCCCTACAAGCCACTTTTAACAAGTGGCTTGTACCTTTAATAAAAAAGGGCTTGAATTGTTCAAATTAGGGAGTCAAAAGATAGGGTGATAGCTTATATGGATAAATGCAGAGTTACTTTCTTGCCCATAGGCAAGACCGTAGAGGTTGCCAGGGGCACAAATTTAATGGAAGCAGCACGAAAAGCCGGTGTATTTTTAGATGCACCTTGCGGAGGCAAGGGCCATTGCGGCAAATGTCGGGTTACGGTCAAATCAGGCCAACACAAGCATGAATACACTCCCATTCTCACTGAAGAAGAAATTCAGCAAGGGACAAGGCTTGCCTGTCTTACCTGGGTCCAAGAAGACATGACCGTTAAGCTTATGGAAGTGGATGTTGTCAACGACATAATGGTGGAAAATATAACGTCTAGAGCAAGCACAAAATTAGTCAATAGGGCTATTGATATTCTAAAAGATTCAGGTATTAAAGTTGGAACTAGTTTTAAGATTGTCCCCGTCAAGCTCCCCGAGCCTACAATAGATGACAATATCCCCGACCTGGAAAGGGTACAGCGAGAGCTGAAAAGCGTTTTGGGATGTACAATGGTAAATTGGACCATAGATGCACTGAGAAAGCTGCCTGTGCTGTTAAGGGATTCCGATTACGGAATAACCCTAACACTTTTGAAAAATGGGCGCGGATATGATGTCATTAATGTGTCTGCCGAAAGCAAGACCTCTTCTTATGGACTTTGTGTTGATGTGGGGACCACTACTGTGGCAGCCTGCTTGGTGGATATTGAGACCGGAGAAATAAAATCATCTGCCAACAGCGGTAACCTTCAGATGCAGTACGGTGGAGACATAATTAACCGCATTATCTATTCCACGAAGGAAAATGGACTGGAGAAACTCAACCATGCCATAGTTGAAGGCACCGTAAATCAGCTGATCAGGGAAATGATAAAAGAGCTTGAAATTACACAAGACGAAATAGTTTTCTCGGTCTTTGCAGGCAATACAACCATGGCCCATCTGCTGCTGGGGGTTTATGCGGAAAATATCAGGCTGGAACCTTATATACCGGCATTTAGAAACGCACCTGCATTAAAGGCTGGCGATATTTCACTTGGTATAAATAAAAATGCCCCGGTATTTATTCTCCCCAATGTGGCAAGCTATGTGGGCGGCGATATAGTTGCGGGAGTTTTGGCATCGGGCCTGTGGAACGGTGACGAGACCGTGCTCTTTATAGATTTGGGCACCAACGGAGAAATAGTGCTGGGAAATAAGGAATGGATGTTGACCTGTGCTTGTTCGGCAGGACCGGCCTTTGAGGGTGGCGAAATCAGCTGCGGCATGAGGGCAGCCAGCGGTGCCATTGATGAGGTAAGAATTGATAGGCAAAATTTAAAACCCATTATCAGGGTCATCGGAGACACAAAACCCAAAGGCATATGCGGCTCTGGAATAATTGACCTTATTGCCGAAATGTTTTTAAAGGGTATAATAGATATGAAGGGGAAAATAAATCAAAACATAAAATCTGACAGAATAAGGTATAACCAGCATTTCGGCTGTTTTGAATACGTAGTAGCCTTTGGCAGTGAAACCAAGGACGGTCTAGACATAACAATAAATGAGATTGATATCGACAATTTCCTCCGGGCCAAAGGTGCCGTCTATTCCGGCGCAAAAACCCTTCTGAACAACATAGGAATGGATGTTTCCGATATTGACAGGGTCATCATCGCTGGAGGCATAGGGCAAAACCTTGATATAAACAATTCAATTACTATCGGCCTGTTGCCCGATTTACCCCATGAAAAATTTGAGTTTATCGGCAACAGCTCCCTCACCGGGGCATATGCATGTCTTGTAAGTGACGATGCTCGGGAAAAGGTAAAGGAGATTGCCGACAGTATGACTTACATCGAACTGAGCGCAGACCCGGCTTACATGGAAGAATTTATTAGCGCCTGTTTTCTGCCTCATACGGATACCAGTCTATTCCCCAGCTTAAAAAAGGCGATGAATTTATAGGTTTTACAGCCACAAGTGTCCAAGTGCGATTCTAACGATAGTAATAAAGAATCACAAAATTAAAGGATGATTGGTGCCGTCATCTAGACAAAAGTATCTTTACACATGGTATTTATGCGATATCATAAAAAAAGGAGGCGTATCATGAGCGAACACAATTGCTGCAGAGGTTGCGGAAGCAGGGCAAGTAAGGAAAAAGATGTTGAGACCTTGAGAATACTTTTAGCCCACTGGATCGAGCACAACAACTCCCATGAACAGGGTTTTAGAGAATGGGCTGAAAAGGCAGAGAAACTTGGAAAAGCTAAAGCATATGAATTCATATCCAAAGCTGCTGACTCTCTCAAAGCCGCCAGCGATTACCTGCTTGAAGCCAAAAAACATATTTAGCAGAGCGGGGGTGCATAAAATGTGCGAGTCTAAGGTATATATTTTAGAAAACGGACAGGAAAAAATATTGATGGACAATGTTATCCACATAGAACCTCAAGATGGAAAATTATTTATGTATGACCTTTTGGGTGAACAAATGATTGTAGATGCTGTAATTAAAGAGGTTAAACTTCTTGAGCATAAAATAATCTTAGAAAGAGAGAAAGCAAAATGAATATAGCAGTGATAGACGGCATGGGAGGAGGTATTGGCAGTCAGATCATATCACTTTTGAGACAGGATTTACCCAGTGATGTCAAAATTTATGCCTTGGGTACAAATTCAGCTGCAACCTCAAATATGATGAAGGAAAAAGCCAACAAGGGTGCTACTGGAGAAAGTGCAATTACTTTTGTTGTGAACAAAGTGGATGTAATAGTAGGCTCCCTTGGGATTATTATTCCAAACTCAATGCTGGGAGAGATAACTCCAAGTATTGCAACAGCTATAGCTTCATGTAATGCCAAGAAGATTCTCATACCCATTATAGATAACGAGGATATTACCCTCTTAGGAATTGAAAAAAAGCCGTTGTTCTTAGCTATAAAAGATGCCATTGAAAAAATAAAAGAGCTACTGTAAAATGCAGAGATTGTATGAGCCGCATAGAAGCGGCTTTTGCTTTATCAGTGTCAATTTTAACCATTGACATATAGAAAAATGGAGTGTATAATATTAAGTGAATTACAAATTGCAAAAACATTCTTTAGAAAGGTGAAGAATCTCTTGGTAAAATCTATCGTATTTATCCTAGCAAGTTATCTTGTGGGTTCTATTTCATTTGCATATTATATTTGTCGCAAATTCTATTCTATTGATATTCGCCGATACGGTAGTGGAAATCCAGGTTCAACTAACGTGCTTCGCGTACTTGGAACAAAACCTGCCCTTATAGTCTTTACGGCAGATTTGTTAAAAGGCTTAATAATGGTGACCCTTGGCAGGCTTTTAGGTGGTGAAAATATAGCACTGCTTTCTGGTATAGCGGTAGTAGTCGGACATGATTGGTCAATTTTTCTAAACTTCAAAGGGGGCAAAGGCATTGCCACCAGTTTCGGAGTTATAATCGGCCTTTTTCCAAAATTGGCCCCCATAATTTTAATAATTGGCATCTCGGTTATATACATATGGCGATATGTTTCATTAGGCTCAATAACTGCCGCAACCATGCTACCCATACTCTTGTTAATTTTAAGATACCCTGTAAAACACATTATAGTTGGCCTGATTTTAGGTATAATAGCTGTATGTCGACACAGGGACAATATAGAGAGACTGTTGGCTGGCAAAGAAAATAAATTAGGCCAAAAGGTACGTAGATAAATAATTCTCATAAAGAAGCTGGCAAAAAGTATCAACAGAGTTAAAAAGATCATGCAGATATTGATACTTTTTACCAGGCAAATAACCTGCAATGCCCAATAATCAATTTTTATAAACTTGGCATATTTTTTGCAATATATACAAAATAGAGACAGCAGTAAATGTTTTTGCAGGTATTACCGAGTATTCTAGAGGTGATTTTTTGGACGGAATAATGAAAGATTTGCTAATGTTCCCGGTAATACCGGCTATACGTGATGTCAGCAAAATCGATTTAGCCTTATCAAAGCAGCCACGGTGCATATTCCTTTTAGCTGGCGATATACTCAATGTCAAAAATATAGTAAATCGTGTAAAAAGTGCAGGCAAACGAATTTTCCTACATATTGACTTATTGGAAGGCATAAGTAAGAACCGAATGGGCATAAAATATATTGCACAGGAGATCAAACCAGATGGAGTTATTACTACCCGAGCAAATCTCATAAGCTGTGCAAAAGATGAAGGCCTTTTCACTATCCAGAGGATTTTCGTGCTTGACAGCCTTGCTATAGATACAGCTGCCAAGGCAATAAAAAATGTAAACCCTGATGCAATAGAGATTTTACCTGCGGTTATACCTAAAATAATAAGGAGGATTTGCCAAAGAGTATCCCACCCGGTTATTGCAGGAGGGCTCATCGAGGAAAAAAGTGAGGTAGAATCAGCACTTAGAGAAGGTGCTAAAGCCATCTCAGTTTCAAAAGAAAATATATGGGATATACCTTTTGGGGACTTGGAGATTTGGAGAAAGTCCTTCCTGGGTAAATAAATAAGCTATTATTGTGTTTATTTGCCTTGGAAGGATTTTTAATTTGCCCAAAAAAGGAGGTGCAAATAAAAAAATAGAATATTATCAGTATAACTTTAGGACCAAAACAATTTGGAGGTGACATTTTGTGAAAAACATAGGGTCAATTATTGGATTTGCTATTGCTGGTATTTTCGTAATGTCAGTATGGGGGGCTTTTGCAGAAGCGTATGGCATCTTTGGTGGCTGGTTTGCCGGGCTAATCATTATTTCAATCATGTGGTTTATGAACCATTTTTTGGGACTTGTAGCTAATGAAGGTGCTTTTGTTGATATGGCAGCCGGTATTGCCATAACGGGTACTTTGAGAGATGTATTTCTCAAAGGCGTGCAAGCAGGAATCGATTCACTGCCTACATTAGCTTTTGTTGCAATTGGAGCAGCAATTGGCGGCATAACAGCAGTAGCCGTAGAAAAGATGTGGGCCGAAAGAGATGCGGCAATTTCAGCAAAGAGCAAAGAAATTTCCATGTAGTCTAATAAAGTATAAATAGGGGGAGGGTATATTAATGACGTTTCCAAAGATAATAGCGACAATGGCTGGTGGTTTTATATTCCCGTTCCTAATTAGACTTTTATGGGGAAAACTGGTTGACAATTTTGGGCCAATAGGCGGTTGGCTTGCAGCTGGTTTTATAGTTGGCACCACATGGACACTCAATCACGG
>ENA-OWPA01001057-OWPA01001057.1-bioreactor-metagenome-genome-assembly--contig:-NODE-1057-length-22404-cov-3.366104_pt1 | contig 22404 bp, 14 predicted proteins | sample MGYA00238139_ERZ651803 | MGnify/ENA primary metagenome ERZ651803 (study PRJEB26909, sample SAMN07631231) | bioreactor metagenome | isolation source: Switchgrass digestor | place: USA: Dartmouth... | reverse complement strand
TTGAAGTGTTTATTGCATCTTCATTGGAAACCTTAATAATCTCATCAATTACATCAATATTTAATATTTCAGGAATAAAACCGGCACCTATTCCTTGTATCTTATGAGGCCCCGGCATATCCCCGGAAAGTACGGCTGAAGCCGAAGGTTCAACAGCTACAATTCTGATATCAGGATTGTGCTTTTTCAGGATTTCTCCTACGCCTGTTATTGTCCCGCCTGTACCAACGCCGGCTACGAAAATGTCTACGTTGCCGTCAGTGTCATTAAGTATTTCCTGAGCAGTAGTCTGACGGTGTATTTCCGGGTTGGAAAAGTTTTTAAACTGCTGTGGTATAAAGGCGTTCCCATACTGCTTGCTAAGCTCTTCAGCTTTTCTTACAGCGCCTTTCATACCTTCTGAACCGGGAGTAAGTACAAGCTCTGCTCCATACGCTTTAAGGAGCATTCTTCTTTCAAGGCTCATTGTTTCAGGCATTGTTAAAATGAGCTTATAGCCCTTTACAGCGGCCACCATTGCAAGGCCTATACCGGTGTTCCCACTGGTGGGTTCGATTATTACCGTTTCACTGTTTATCACCCCCTGCTTCTCAGCCTCAGCTATCATTGCGCTTGCAATTCTGTCTTTTACACTACCGCCTGGATTAAAGTACTCTATCTTTCCGAAAATCTCAGCATATCCGTTATTGATTCTATTGAGTTTTACAAGGGGAGTTCCTCCGATAAGGCTTAATAAGTTTTCATGTATTTTTGACATTGTATTATCCTCCTTACCCAAATTAACGGTTATGTTATATCGCTGCGTTTATGTTTCCCGTTCTGCAGTTCTTTAAGTCATAATGTACTTAAGTAAATACAATTTTCTTTGATAAAAAGTGTTATCTATGTTATTGTTCCATAATTAATTCCTACTAAACATATATGAATTATATTATTATTAACAATAATAATACACAGCCACAAATGTATTGTCAATATAAAATTTGGAAAAATATATATAATAATTACTTATTCCTTTTTGCTGCTTTTCAAGATACCGATTATTGCTATTCTAGGCGACTTTATCAAAAATTAGTCACAGAATGTCGATTTTTGCTTGATAAAAATTTAACTTTGTTGTACAATATAATTGTTAATTTCTTAACAAAATTATTTTAATTATTATAATGTAGTAGCAAACTTTGGGAGGTATTCATAATGAAATTAGAAGGAAAAGTTGCAATTGTTACCGGAGCAAGTGCCGGTATGGGAAAGGACATTGCTTATTATTATGCTAAAGAAGGAGCAAAAGTGTTAGCAGTAGCAAGGCGTGCAGATAGATTAAACAGTCTTGCAGAAAGCGCTAAGGACCTTCCAGGTGAAATTGTACCATTTGTTGCTGATATGTCAGATAAAAACCATATTGAAGCAATGATTGATGAAGCTATAAATAGATTTGGAACTTTAGATATCCTTGTTAATAATGCGGGGATAATGGATAATTTTAGCCCTGTAGGTGAAGTTGACGATGAAATGTGGGAAAAAGTTATTAATGTTAACTTAAATGCTCCTTTTTATTCAATGAGATATGCAATACAACACTTTTTAAAGAAGGGAAGCGGAGTAATCATTAATGTAGCCTCAATCGGCGGCCTTTGCGGTTCCAGAGCCGGAGCAGCGTATACTACTTCAAAGCATGGCTTGGTTGGTTTAACTAAAAATACTGCTTCTATGTATGCTAATAAAAATATCAGATGCAATGCAATTTGCCCAGGCGGGGTTGAAACGGAGATATTTACAGGCGATTACATGCAAAATATAAACAAGGCAGGCATGGAGATAGCTGTCACAGGACCGTCAGTACGTCTTGGGAAAGGTCATGAAATTGCTACAGTTGCAGTATTTCTTGCAAGTGATGATTCATGTTATATCAATGGACAGTGTATTGCTGTTGATGGTGGTCTTACTGCACATTAATGTCTATATAATAATGAATTAAAGCATAATGAATTAGAACTGTTCACATAAATGAAAAACTCTGTCGATAAGTTATCGGCAGAGTTTTTTGATGTGCGCCTTTTAAGGCATTAGGATGCCTTGATTAATTAAAAATGCAATTTATATGGCATTGACATACTGGATACATTTGTTATAGATTAAAATTATTCGTATTGAGTCTGATGTTCATTTAAAGTACCAATTAATTGAAGGGGGCATATCATGAAGACTCTAATCTTATATAGATCTAAATACGGAGCTAGTGAAAAATGTGCAAATCTAATTAAGAAAGAGTTAATGGGTAAGGCTGACGTAATTGATTTAGAAAGCGGAAAGTGCGAAGACATAGACAGTTATGACATTATTCTTATAGGAGGAGGAGTATACGCAGGAAAGATTCAGAGTGAAATTATCAAATTTGTTGAAGCCAACAAAGAGTGTTTACATAATAAAAAAATAGGAGTATTTCTTTGCTGCAAAGAAAATGAAAAGACAGTGGAATATGCGAAAGCAAATCTCCCGGACTGGCTGGTTAATGGATTATTCCTGCTTGAGAATACCGGTTATGAAATAAATTTCGAAAGGATGAATTTCTTTGAGAAATTTTTACTAAAGGCATTATTTAAAGTTAAAGAAAGCTTTTCCGAGCTGAATTATGATTCAATAAGAAAAATTGCGGGTAAAATAAACGGGTTAGAAGGACAGAATGTGTGAATATAATGAAGATGAGCTGATTATATTATCCATGCATGGAAAGCTTGTACTTTACATTGGAGACACAGGCTATTATGGCAACGGGGTGAAATAGTTAATTAGCAAAATGGCTAATTTATTGAAGTTGGCTTGCAGTAAGATAATAATAAAAAACAGTAGAAAATGTGTTGAATTATATTCCTGATTCTGGGACTATAAACTAGCATTTGATAACGACATGTGAAATATGAAAAAATGAGAAATTCGAATTCTAACGGACAAATAAGAAGAATTCTAAATAAATACTCATAAATTTTTTAATTATCATGTTGACAAAATATCAATCACCTGCTAAACTATCATAGTGTCAACAATAAAAGCGCTGGCGTAGCTCAGCAGGTAGAGCAGCTGACTTGTAATCAGCAGGTCGGGGGTTCGATTCCGTCCGCCAGCTCCAAGAAAAAGCTCCGGTAATACAACCGGAGCTTTTTCATATAAGAAGGCTAAGGCGGAATCGAACCTTAAATTTTATTCTACATGTATTTTAAGACTCTTTTTCCCTACAGATTGGGATGTAACCTCAACATAAATACATCCCGGCTCATTGATTGTTTCAACCCAAAATGCCACAACACCTCCTTTTAATGCTATTTCTGCAGGCCCTAGTAATCTTGCGGGTCCTTCTATTTTTATTTTTATTATTTCATCAAGAAAAGGTAAAATATTACCGCATTGATCCAGTACTTTTACAACTATCCTGGTGGCATCCTTTTGAGATGCCTGCAATATAAGGTCGTCAGCAGATACATATAGCTCAGAAGGAACGGGATTACAGCTGTATTTCTTTTCAATTACCTGCTTGCCTTTATAATAGCCTCTGATAACTGCATCTTCCCATATCATTCCCCATGAACCGACATCTTCAGGTGTTATTACGGAATAATCAATAATCACAGGAGGGTATGGGATACCTTTATAAATTTCCCTTTGCGGGTATATATTTTTAATAGGTTCCTTATCCCCATACTGAAAATCAATATAATCACAGTTGGTGAATATAACCAAAGGTATAATGCCACCGATGCTTCTTTCGCCCCGTGCCCAAAAAGTAACGGGTTCTAATACGGGTTCAACTTCAGGTGATACCTGTGATTTATATACATATGATGCAAATTTGTGAATGCGGAACATATCCATAACGCCATGGTAACATATTCGATCACCGGAGCCAAAATCTTTATGAGTGTTGTAATCAAAGGCAACCCAGCCGATTGCTCCTGAAATACTATCATCCAGATAGGATGCATTTTGAACTCTCAAATGGCGGAGAGCATGTTCCATCTGTCTTTCTTCACAGTCAAAACGTTTGGTAGGATACATATGTCCGTTAAATTCAGTTACCATATAAGGGACATTATAAGAGAGACCTGTAACTTCCTGCTGCTTTCTCAAAGGTTTTGAAGTACCGTCATGTATGAAGTCATTCATTGTATATACATCCTCTAATAGATTGCTCTCTGTGATGTACCGTACCCCACCAGTTTGTCTGGTGCTGTCCAGGTCACGCGCTATTTTATTTGTGTCCAGATAAAATTCATCATCATCCAAAGACTCATTTATGCGAACACCCCATAATATAATTGACGGATGGTTCCAGTCTCTTTCTATCATTTCCCTGACATTTTGCTTTGCAACTTCTTTCCATTCCTTATTTCCTATATATTGCCATCCGGGAATCTCTTCAAACACCAGCAATCCGATCTCATCACATTTATTGATAAAGTGTTTGGACTGAGGGTAGTGTGACGTCCTTACCAGGTTCAAATGAAGATCGTTTTTTAAAATATCCGCATCTTTTTCCTGTACCCGTTTTGGCATTGCATAACCAACGTAGGGATATGATTGATGTCTGTTCAATCCCCTGAGTTTCAGCAATTTACCGTTTAAATAGAAACCATTTGCAGTAAATTTAGCCTCTCTGAATCCGAATGTATCAATATACTCGTCTGAGGAAGTTTCCGTTTTAATACTGACTGCAATCTCATACAGATTTGGGTTGTCTGTATCCCAAAGCTTTATGTTTTTTAAACCGTTTATATTAAAATCAAAAGCGCTGGTTGTTTCTGTGATAGCTCTTTTGAAATTCGTGCAGAAAATTTCTTTTCCATGTTTTTCACTTATCCTGATGGTGAAGTCTGCATTGGCTTTTTGCCGATTTATATTATTAAGAAACACCTTAAGATTTATACTCTTTTCATCCTCCAGGACATTTGGAGTCTCAACTTTTATATTACTAATAAATATTTCATCATAGATACCAAGGCTTACTTCACGATAAATACCTCCATATGTGAGGTAATCAATTTGTCCTCCAAAAGGAGGAATATCATCTCGTTCGGTGGAATCTGCCACAACGGTTAGAATATTTGTTTCCAAGTCCCAATTATAGTAAGGGTCTATCCTTATATCGAATGGTGTGTATCCACCCTTATGCTCACCGACAAATACACCGTTCAAATATACTTGTGCATATGCCATTACTCCTTCGAAATGCACATATATTATGTTGTCTTTATACTCTTTTGACAAACAAAGAGGGTATTTATAGCATGATACTATTTGATATAACCTTTCATCAAAATAGTTATAAGGCAGTTCCACATTGGTGTGTGGAAGATGAACTATCTCGAATCCCTCTAAATTATTAGATTTTTCAAGACCTTGTTCATATTGTTTTTTGAAGTACCAATTGTTATTTAAAGAAATTATCCTTCTCATATCCTACTCCTGACTATTGTTTTATTGAACCTAACATACCTTGCACAAAGTGTTTTTGGAATGTAAAAAATACTATAATTATAGGCAAAGTTGCAATAACTATTGCTGTCATAATAACTCCGTATTGTGGAGTATAAGCTGATGACATAGAAGATATCAGCAATGTAACTGTCTTCTTTTCATCTGTCTGTAATACAATTAGCGGCCATAAATAAGCATTCCAGCTGGTCATAAATGAATAAATTGCGGCTGCTGCGTAAGTGGATTTCATGGAGGGCATAAAAATGGTAAAGAATATGCGAAATTCTCCTGCCCCGTCTACCCGTGCAGCTTGAATAATCTCCAAAGGAAATGATTTAGAACTTTGTCTAAAGAAAAATATTATAAACACAGATGCTATTGAGGTAAGTATCAAACCACTGTGCTTGTTAAGTAATCCGAATTTTACAATCAGACGAAACAGAGGTATCATTAATGCTGCAAATGGAATCATCATGGATAGCAACATTACATTGTATATTTTTTCACGTGCAGGTGAAGTGTGTATTTGAAAACCGTATGCTGCCATTGATGATACTATTAACGTACCTATAACAGTTAACGCAGAGATTTTTATGGAATTCAGCAAAATTCCAGTCATATCGTATGAAGTAAATAATGTTGTTAAGTTGTCAATTAGCTGATTTCCAAAAGTCATCTTACCTTTTATTACGTCCACTGATTTATTGGTCATACCTACAATCATCCAGTAAAAGGGAAACACCGATATGACAAATGTAACTATAAGAAAAATATACACAAGGATTCTTTTTATAATATAACGAGTTTTCAATTATTATCACCTGCCACTTTAAATTGAATCACTGTAAGTATGGCTACAATGAAGACGATTACATAAGATACTGTAGCTGCATACCCGAAATCAGGCATATATTTGAAACATAAATTATAAATGTATACCGACAATGTCAAAAGAGAATTACCCGGGCCTGTTGTTGCAGATGTAACGCCTGCTTGTGCGAGATTCATGGGTTCATCAAATAGCTGCAATGTTCCTATTGTTGACATAATTGACGTAAACACAATCAAAGGTTTTAAAATAGGAATTGTGATGTATAAAAATTGCTGTATTTTACTTGCTCCATCAATTTCTGACGCTTCATATATTTCATCAGAAATATTCTGCAAACCTGAAAGATAAAAAATCATATTGTACCCTGTCCATCGCCATGTCAGAGCGATTATCATTGTCACTTTTGACCAGAAGGGGTCTAAAAGCCAGGGTATAGGTTCCTGGATAATATGTAATTTCATTAACGCTGTATTTACAATACCGTCAAGGGCAAACATCATCTTGAACAGTATTGTATAGGCAACCAGAGATGTCACGGCCGGAAGAAAAATTCCGGTTCTGAAAAGGCCTCTGAACTTTATTGTTTTATCATTTAAAATAGACGCCAGAATAAGAGCCAAAAAAAGCATGATGGGAACTTGTATTAAAAACAAAATAAAAGTATTTTTTAATGCTAGTAAAAACATAGGGTCTTTGACAAGTCTTATATAATTATTAAAGCCCACAAACTTTTGCACTACACCTTTTGATGAAGTAGTTGACAGATACAAGGAATAAATTATGGGATATAATAAAAATGCTGCAAGTAATATCACTGCTAGAGATATAAACAGCCAACCATATAAATTATTGGATCTGGCAAATGATCTACTGCTGGTAGCCCCCGACATAAAAATTCACCTCGTTTTAAGAAATCCTGCTTCATTTTGAACACCTTTATATCTATAGTAATTGCAAAGCAAGCGGCCAAATATTTCCGCGGATTAAAGCATCCGCGGAAATATTTTCATTAAGTCAGTTTTCATGAACAATTAATAATTATTGATACCTAGTTATTTATCTGATTCTTTAGCTGCTCTTCGGCCTTCTTTAATGCCTCATCAATTGAAAGGTTTCCGGAGTAAACTTCAGGCATTACGGTAAATATTGCGGCATCAGCTTCATATGTGTATAGTCCGTAGTTGATTGCAGGTATTGATTTCATCCATTCTGACAATTCGGCATAAACTTTTTGACCGCCGAAGAAAGGATCCTCGCTGGAATATGATGCACCACCCTGAGCTGGCTTATAAGTACCGACAGCTCCTTGGTCGACGAGTATTTTTTGATAGAAATCATTATTCCCGGCGTAAATTTTATTGAGGAAGTCTATAGCAAGATCTTTGCCTTTTGTATTTTCGAGCACATACCAGCTTGAACCACCCAGATTAGATGCATTAACAGCTCCGCTTATATTTAAACGAGGTATAGGAGCTACTCTCCATTTACCTGACTGGCTTTCTTCTGCTTTGATAGAACCGATTATCCATACACCTGTGATAACCGAAGCGACGTCACCTGCGTTAAACGCGGCTACCCATTCATCCCAGCCGCTTGTCTGCTTAATTATATCTGAATTAGCTATTTCTTTGTATATTCTTACAGCTTCTTTTAAAACATCATTGTTTGCCAGGTTAATATTGCCGTTTTCATCAAAATACCATTTTCCTGCTGATTGTATTATTGTTCTCATCAGGCCGCCATCATTTACATCAAATCCTACCATTGCCTTGCCTGTTTTTTGTTTAACGTTTTTGCCTATTTCTAAGAATTGATCCCATGTAATATTTACCAGGTCCTCGTGTTTATAACCTGCCTGTTCCAGATAATCTGATCTGTAAAAGAAACCTGTAACACCTGAATCGAAGGGAACACCATAAACTTTTCCGTCCAGAGTCATGAGACTGACTTTATATTCTGCAAAGTCACTATGATTAATTTTCTCTGTCAAGTCAGCAAAAGAACCAGGGTAGGATTGGAGATATTTTTGTGCATTATAGTCTTCAATAAGGGTTATTTCAGGCAAACCATCCTTAACGCCTGATGCCAGATTTGTGTGAAGTTTCTGCTCTAAGTCACCTTTGGCAATGTCAACGACGTCAATTTGTACATTGGGATTGTCTTTGGTGTATATTTCCTTAGCGTAATTCATTATTGCGATATTAAAGTTGGGGTCCCATGCCCAGATTGTGATTTTGCCTGACTTTTCATCTGAAGTTTTTTTGGTGTCCTCCTGTCCCTTGTCTACATTAGTTTGAGAGTCGTTGGTGTTGGTTTGAGATTCTTTGGTGTTGCCACCGCATGCTGCTAATGATAGTGTCATTAATACAGCAAGCAAAAGAGATAATGCCTTTTTCACGTTTTTTCCCCCTCTTCTTTTTTAATGAATGTAGTGTTAAAAAATATCCAAGCCTAAATTAAATAATGATGGTAAGTAGAAGGGCAACGTTTAGTGCTTTATCTAATACAATAATAAATTGAAATTTAAATCCGGATATCAACTACATTCATTAATTGATTGTTTCACTTATAGGTTAATGGAAACAGGTAAAAAAGTCAATAAAATTTTACTAAAAATTTACCGAAAAGTGTTGTCGCTATACAAATGGGGATTAAACATGGCATGTCCGGGATAGGTAAAAAAATGCAACGATTGTCTTCGTATCAGCATATAAGCCGTTGGTTTGAGGGGGACAAAAGGTAAAAAATATTATTATTTCAATTCGGAGTATTTTTTACTACTGAAAAGCATAATAAATATTTACTAAACATTGAAATATTATTAAAACTATATATAATTATAAATATGAGGAATGTGTTTGTATTATTTATATTTTTATTTTATGCAAAGAAAAGGGGACTAACATGGCAACAATAAAGGATATAGCTCTTAAAGCAGGTGTTTCGCCGGCAACTGTTTCAAGAGTATTAAATCACGATGGTACTCTTTCAGTTTCACCGGAAACCCAAATGCGTATTTTTAAGATAGCTGAAGAACTTGAATATAAAACTGTTCGGGAGCGCAAAACCAACAGGGTAAAGAAAGAACGGCCCAGTTTAGGTATTGTGGACTGGTATACTGAGATTGAACAGTTGGATGATCCGTATTATCTATATCTCATGACAGCAATTGAAAAACAGTGTTCCCTTTCAAACATAAATACATTCAGGGTGAACAAATATAATGGAAAGTATCATGCCCTTATTAATTCAGATATAGATGGAATGATTGCTATAGGAAAGTTTTCTGATGAGGAAATAGAAGAATTGTCTAAGTTTACAAATGACATTGTCTTTGTGGATTCTTCACCCCATGAAAAAAAATATGATTCAGTTACAATAAATTATAGATTGGGCATTTCAGAAGCGCTGCAATATCTGATAGACTTAGGACATACTGAAATAGGCTTTATTGGAGGTTCTGTAATTGGAGACAATAAGGAAATAACTGTTGATAACAGACAGAAACTGTTTATTGACATTTTAGAAAAATATAATCTTTATAATCCTGATTATGTCTATGTTGGAAATAAGCTTTCTTTTGGTGAAGGTTACAGGCTAATTAATGAGGCTATTAAATCAGGACATATACCTTCAGCATTTTTTATTGCAAACGATACTATGGCTACAGGTGCCTTAAGAGCGCTTCATGAAGCAAAAATAAACGTTCCCAATGATATAAGCATTATAGGATTTAATGACCTTCCAACGTCTAAATACTTGATACCCACACTAACAACAGTCAGGGTACCTATAGTTTTTATGGCTGAGACAGCTATTGAATTATTACAGGAAAGGATTTATAGGGAGCGTACCTTACCTAAAAAGGTGCTTGTTCCAAGCGAATTAGTAATTCGCAAAAGTTGTAAAAAAAGGCGTGAAACCAGAGAAAAAGTTTAATTTGTAATTTTTTACATGAGTCAGACCCGAACCTAATTTGGAATCAGCTACGGACACAAGAAATTAAAACAGAAGCGATATTAGCAATGAGAGTAAAACCAAAACTTAATTCTGCAAGACGTTACCATGTTATTTTTTAAAGCAATAATGTAAAGGGAGTATAAAATGGTCGGGCTTACATATGTTAAGTGCTGGTTTGCTAACCAATCTATAAGAAATAAAATTATTATTACGTATCTTCCGATAATAATTATTCCATTATTTATTCTAGGGTATGTGCCAAGTAGTATATTTAGTAAAAATATAATAGAAAAAACTAAAAAAAGTATAAATGATAACTCTGGTCTAATTATTTCACGAATTGAAAGCAAACTGGAAAGTGTCGAAAGTTGTGCAAATACACTTGTTATAAATTTAAATAAAGTATTAGCTGAAGAATCAGCAGCGGATATGGATCCAATGGCAGATTTAACCCTTCAAAACAAAATAAGAAATCAATTAAGTTTTGCATTGTTACTATTTCCAGACGTTGAATCGGTGGCATTTATCGATGAAAATGATAAGATTTACGGCTCGGATATATTGTTGGAATATAATAAAGAAAAGGCAATTGAAAGCGAAATTCTAAAGGAAATTGATGCGACTAACGGAAATAATATATGGTTTGAAATGCAGACACGGGATTATTTAACCACAGATAAAGATTTACCTGTAATGACACTTGGGAAACGGGTAATTAATATTAATACAGGGCAGAATCTGGGTTCGCTTGTATTGAATTTGAGGGAAAGTTCATTATCAGATATATATAAAAAAGTAGACATTAGCCTTGGCAGCTACTATTACATAGTTGATAATCAAGGTATTATTATTTCGTCGAAAAATCAAGAGGACGTTTTAAAACGAATAGATGATTTATCCTTGCTGGATTGGATATTAAACAGTAATAACACAACAGAAATAATGACATTACAAGGTACTGAAATGTTAGTATCACGAAGCAAATTTCAAAATTCAGAGTTTAATTTAAATTTAGTGTGTCAAATCCCTCTTAACGAATTGACTTCGGAAATTAAAAAAATTACACTTGTTGTTATTTTAATAGGAATTGCATGTCTGTTGTTTGCTCTTTGGAGTGCCGGTATACTGTCTAAATTGCTTGTAAGTCCGATAATTAAACTCACTAATAATATGTCCAAAGTAAAAGAAGGCAATATTAACGTTTATTGCGACATTACTACAAGTGATGAAATTGGATTACTTGCTTCAGGTTTTAATACAATGATTCAGAGAATTAAGGTACTGATAAATAATGTATATGATGAACAAAGAAAAAAAAGAGAATATGAACTAGCATTAATACAGTCACAGATAAAACCTCATTTTCTATACAATACTCTTGATGTTATTTATGTTCTGGCTGAAATGAATAAGATAGATGGCGTTAAAAAGACAACTAAGGCACTGGCGGATTTTTACAGGAGTGTCTTGAGCAATGGAAGAGAAATCATTACTATTGAAGAAGAGATAAAAATAGTGAAAGAATATTTGTTTATCCAAAGAATTAGGTTTTCGGACGTATTTGATTTTGATATAGATATTAACGAAGATATTTTAAAAAATTACATAGTAAAACTTACTGTACAACCCATAGTTGAGAATGCAATTTATCATGGACTAAGAAAGAAAGGTACCTTTGGCAAGATAGTAATAAAGGGTTATTCCTTAAATGATAGAATTATCATTAAAGTTATTGATGATGGCATAGGCATTTCGGAGGAAAATCTAAATGAGATTCTAAATAATAAAAATGTAAAGGAAAAAGGCTCTTTTGGGATATATAGTGTTCATGACAGAATAAGATTGTTTTTTGGAGAAAAATATGGCCTTGATATAAAGAGTAAACTGGGTGAAGGAACTGAAGTTACTATTTCCTTACCTAAGAAAGAAAAGAGGTTAAATTAATGGTTAAAATAATGATAGTAGATGATGAGCCTATATTCAGAGAATATCTTCGTTCTCACATAGGCTGGGAATTGTACGGGTTTGAATTATGTGATGAAGCAAAAAACGGAGTGGACGCATTAAAAAAAATAGAAAAAAATACTCCTGATATTATATTAGTTGATATTAATATGCCGTTTATGGATGGTTTAGAACTATCAGAAAAATTAAAGGAAGAATATCCGGAAATATTAATAATTATTTTAACCGGTCATAGTGAATTCGAGCATGCCAGAAAAGCTATCAGACTGGGAGTTATTGACTTTATTACAAAACCCTTTGAAAAGGAAGAATTATTAAGATCATTAATCAAAGCTAAAAATAAAATTCAAAAAGAAAGACAGGAAAAAGCTAACTTGGGAAATCACATGCATTTTGTAAGAGAATGGCTGTTTAATTATCTGGTAAGCAGCGATTATACTTATGATGATGAGCAAACAAACACATTGCTAAATAATCTGGGAATTTGCATATTTTCACAGAAATATCTTGTTGCCTGCATTGAAATAGACAAAATATATCAAAATCTTGAGGAATTTAAGGAAAGGTCATTATGGAAATTTGCTGTATCAAATATTTTAGATGAAATTATTAAAACAAAGGGCAGTCATATTATTTTTAATGGACCGGAAGAAAGAATAGTCTCTATTTTTGAATTTGGTGACGGAGAAGGCAATGATATTATCATAGAAACGTTTGAAAAACTGTGTCGCTTGGTAAAACAATATTTTGGATTTACCATTACGGTGGGAATTGGTTCAATGCAAATGGGATTCAGGGGAATACGTAAATCATATCTTGATGCTCTTGCTGCTCTTCAAAACAAATTTATTTTGGGATGCGACAGAGTAATTGAGTATAATAATGTAAATCTTATTGGTCTGAGAAAAGGTCTGTATCCGGCTGCTATAAACGAAGACATCTTAATTAATCTAAGGTTGGGTAATTTTGAAAATGTTAAAGCCAAGCTGGAAGAAATACTATTATACTTGAAGAGTCAAAAGGTCACGGTAGAATATGCATATGCAGCTTTTATGGGAGTTATTTCTTTACTTTTGTCATATGTGACGGAGTGTGGTAATGATATTCAAAATATATTTGGTAAAAACTTTTCTCCTTTCTCTGAAATAAAAAATAAACATTCAATAGATGAGGCATTTAATTGGGTGGTGAATCTGTTTAAGAAAGTATTGCAGAGTTCTGCCAATAACAAAATCACCAGAACCAGAAAAATTGCAGAGGCCGCAAAGAATTACATTGATACCCATTATCCTGATAAAGATTTAAATATCAGTAAAGTAGCATCTAATGTATATGTCAATTCAAGTTATCTTAGGGCAATATATAAAAAAGAATTTGGAATTACTATTAACGAATATATCACAAATGTAAGAATGAAAAATGCAAGGGAATATTTAAAGACAGGTAATTTGAAATTGTCTGAAATTTCAGATCTAGTAGGCTTTAGTGATGCAAGTTATTTTAGTAAGTGTTTTAAAAAGTACTTTGGTGTATCTCCCAGTGAGTATGAAATCATTGCTAAATAAAAAATAATCAAATAGTACAAATATCCTTCGTTTTTTCCATGGACAGCTAATCTTATCCAGAGCTAACATAGGAGTAAATAAACACACTTTACTCACATTTTAAGCAGAACTTAAAGTCTCAATATGATTTCACAAATAAGCTTTATTAATCACTAGAATGAAAATAAACTGAAGGCAAAGGTATTCGGATGACTATCAATGTTTTGCAGTATGCTTATCAATTTGCAACTTACAGCAAATGAGTATTTGCTGTTTGATTATAAATAAATTTTATAAAGGAGGATGAGTGATTTGAAAAAAGTGGTTGCATTATTGCTTGCAGTGCTAATTACTGTCATGGGCATGCCGGTCTTTGCCAGTATTGAGTTTGATGACAGGCAAGATAATGACCAACACGAAGAGAAAGACTTGTCCAGGGGGGATGAGTTTATAGCTGAAGATAACACTGAAGACACACAGGATAGTGAAATGTTATTTGCATCGCAAGGAAATGAAACACAAAATAACAGCAGATTCTTCTTGGACTCATATTACTCAGACATATTGGGAAAAGAAATGACCTTTAGAGTGTATCTCCCGGAAGGATATTATGAAAGTAAGCAAAGTTATCCTTCTGTTTATCTGCTTCATGAAAATAATAAATCCAGTGAACAATTTGAAGAAGATAAAATAGATGAAAAATTAGACACATGGGTAAACGAAGGTATTATTCAAAAAATGATAGTAATAATGCCTGATACTGATAAAGACAGCTGGTTTGCTGATAAATACAAAGACACAATTGTAGAAGAACTTGTCAAATTTATTGATGGAAAATACAGGACAATACCTGATCCGCGATACAGAGGTATTTCCGGAGTTGGAATGGGTGGACACGGTGCATATATGATTGGGCTTCAGCATCCTGAAACATTTACTTCAATAGCAAGCCATATGGGAGACCTTGGAACTCAGAATAATCTGGGCCAAAAACCTATAGATAAAATAAAAGAATTGGGTAGAAATGGACTAAGTAATTATTCTTTATACCTTGATGGAGGAACAGACGATCCACTCACATCAGCAGTAGATTCGACAAATGATATACATGTTTATCTAAGAAATCAAAGCGTTTCACACCAGTATACTACAAGGCCGGGAGGTCACAATAGCGAATTCTATCTGGCATCCATGAATAAATCTTTTAAGATGCACAGTGACCATTTTACAAAAGGACTTGTTAGCGGAAGTTTTACAGTGACTCCTCAAGCCCTTGAAATAAATGATACGAGTATAAGTGTAGACTATGCAATAAATGTGGGAAGCAACATCTCAAAATATGTTGATTCAAGCAATGGAGAAGAAGCAATTCCCATGTTGGTAACCATTGACGTTTTAAGCGCGCAGAATGGTCAAATACTGTTAACCAATACCAGTGAGATTAAGGATGTTTACAGTAGTGAAGCAAAGACTTATAATGGACATTTTATTGTACCGGTAGAAAATTTGACTGAAGACAATAACTTTAATATCAAAGTTACTGTTTCCTTATTAGAAAAGAAATTTGATATTGGAACAAAACCTGTAATAAAAGTAACTCCTATTGGAACTGCGCCTGAGGATTTACAGATTGATTTAATGGGAAACTGGCTCTTCATAAAAGAACCTAACGACAACCGCATTGACGGGGCTGCAGTGGATCTTGATGTTAGTTCCTGGAGAACTGTGCAGCCCGGCCTGGATTGGTGGACTAATGGATTTGGTGGCTATGATGATTTGGGATGGTATACGGGCAGGGCATGGTACAGAAGAGAGTTTTTCGTCCCTGAAGACTTCCCTACTGAAGATTTAACACTTTTAGCCGGAAAAATTGATGATGCTGACGAAGTATTTATCAATGGACAAAAAGTGGGAAGCACAGGGATGGAAAATGGTGAGTTTGTAGTATCACACTGGGCAGAGCTCAGAGAATATAAGATATCTTCCTCGGTATTAAAATATGGTGAAACAAATGTAATTGCAATAAATATGATTAATAGTTCGGGTGGAGGCGGTATATATTCAGGGCCCATTGGTATATATACTAAAGCAGCATTACAGAAAGTTAAGGGATTACCATCTACACTTGCTCCTGAAAATATACAGAAATCAATTGTAGCTTTTGTCAATGGACAGAATGAAAGCATTATGAAAAAGAATATTGATAAATATAGAGATACCATATCAAACAGGTTCTTCCATTCCGGATATAATAAAGACAGACTGATAAATGAAGTAAGCAGCATGATATCTTCATATGAGACTCTGAAAATAGAAGATAGCAGTGTGGGCATATTTGTAGTAGGGGATAAATATTTATATGATGCGGAGCGAGTAGTAATAGGAATTGCGGAAGATGGGACGGAAACTGAAATAAGCAATGGACACATTTCTAAATACTATCATTTCGAAAAGGGATCGTTAAAAGAGATAGGAGATCAAAGCAGATTCTATCTGGACCACTATTATTCTGAAAGCTTTGGCAGAAATATGACATTCAGAGTATATCTGCCTGAAGGATATTTTGATTCCAATAAGAGATATCCTACAGTATATTTGCTGCACCAGTTCCAAAGTGACAGTTCATCCTATGCGCTGGATAAAGTAGACGAAATATTGGATAAGGCAATAGCAGATGGGTCAGTTAAAGAGATGATTGTTATTATGCCTGATTCCAGTGGAATGAGCTGGTGGGTTAACCAGCCAGACGCACCCTGGCAGGACATGGTAACAGACGAACTTGTTCCTGTTGTTGACTCACGTTACAGAACTATTCCGGATGCACGCTATAGAGGTATAGCAGGAGTATCTATGGGTGGTTTTGGTGCCTATGTAATAGGTATACAGCATCCCAATATTTTTACATCCATTGCAAGCTTTATGGGTGCATTGAGCTTTACACAACAAGGGCAAAATCCAATTGCTTTAGTAAAATCATTAACTCCTGAAGCCCTAAACAGGTTTGCACATTACTTTGTATGCGGCAATTTGGATGAATATAGGTTTGATGTACCTGCAATTCAATTAGATCAGTACCTGAGAGAAGTGAACATACCGCATTACTTTGAAATAAGTGACGGATCACATAATAGTGCCTTTTATACTCAATATATTGCACATTCTTTTGCGTACCACAGCAATCATTTTGCCAGTGCTAATGTTAAAGACGGCATTTTGACAGGTGCAATTTCGGTAGCATCTAAGTCATTAAATCCGAAAAAGGATATTAATATCAGCTACTCTGTAAGTGTAAAAGAGGGAATAGAAGATTATCTGGACATTGTACCGGAATCACAGTTTAGAACCGAGGCCAACCCGCCAATCAGTATACCTGTTACTGTGGATATAGTTAAAGGAGGAGAAACAGTACTTTCTTATAATGAAGTATTTACAACTCTTAAAGCTGCAGAGTTTAATGGTGATATTAACATACCGGCAAATTTGCTGACAACAGGAAATTATAGCATAGTGCTTAGAGGATCGGTACTGGACAGTACTTTTGAACTAGACAGCAAAAATATTGTACTGAGAACAGGTAGTTCAGGTGGTGGTGGAGGAGTTATCGCACCAACGGAACCTGAAGAGACACCAGATACAGATACGGATACGGATACAGATACAGAGCCTGAAGACGGGAAGTCGAAGGAAATAACAATAAATGATATTAAAGCTATTCTTAAAGAGGGTAAAGGATTAGAAGTAAAATATGACAGCGGATTAGTCCTGACAATACCTCATGATACTATTGCTCAGCTTCTTTCAATAGTGGATGAAGACAATATTGAAAAAATAAGCATTAAAGCTGATAATATTCCGGGTGCTGAGAGAAATGCACTTATTAAAACTGCTGAATCTCAAATGAATGCAGTAGTCAAGCCTATTGGAGAGATATATGAATTTAACATAGTAATTGAAACAAAAGACGGGAGAAAAGTTGGAATGAAATCTGAATTTGCAGACACTTTGACTGTTGAATTTGGATACCAGGGCGGATTGAAAGATGAATTAGCGGGAGTTTACTACTTTAATGAAGATACTAAAGAGTGGGAATATATTGGTGGTAAAATTGATACTGTAAATAAAAAAGTAACTGTAGAATTAGCGTGTGCAGGCAAATATGCAGTATTGGAAGTTAATAGGGTATTTGACGATGTGCCAGAGAATTTCTGGGCAAGCACACCCATTAAAGTGCTGGCTGCAAGAGGCATTGTAAAAGGTGTTTCTGATTCGAGATTTGCACCTGACAAAAAAGTAACCCGCGCTGAATTTGCTGCAATGCTGGTAAGAGCTTTAAATTTGGAGAATGTAGAGTATAACGGGGAGTTTATTGACGTATCAAAGACTGATTGGTTTAGTTCAGAAGTTGCCACTGCAGCAAGGGCGGGTATTATAAAGGGTACTGATGAAAAACGCTTTAATCCCAATGACAACATTACACGTCAAGAGATGGCGATAATGGCTGTAAATGCATATAGGATGTTATGTGGAGAAAATGGGTATTTTGAGGATAATCTTTCACAGTTTACGGATGCCAACGAAATAAGTCCATGGGCAAGAGAACATGTTAATGAAGCGGTAGGCTTGTCTATAATAAGAGGAACTCCACAAAAAACTATTAATCCTAAGGGAACGGCAACAAGGGCTGAAGCTGCTCAGGTAATTTACAATCTGATTAAGGTGATTAATAAATAGTTATTTACAGTAGGAATTTTAATGGGGTGGGTAGATACTTTCCTCCAGTTTCTACCCACTCAAATTTATGTTTTATGAAGACAACATTTCTAAGGATATGATATGTATATATAATGTATTAAAAATACGTATATAAAATGTAAATTCTATCAGTATTTTATATCAATAGTGCCTACAGATGTTAAATATAATTGATAATATCGGAGATGAAAGTTTTTACGCTATATTAACAGGAGGAATGTGAAAATGAAGAAGTATTTTACTAAAGCCATAATAATGGTTTTAGTGTTTATATTGGCTTTTTCAATGGTTGCTTGCGGAAACGGCAAAAATGCTGACATTAATAAGGAAGAAAACATATCTGCAACACAGGGGAAGAATAATGAAGAAAAAGAGGAATCAAAGCCCATCAAGCTTAGAATATATGCTCAGTATGCAGATGATGACACAAAAGTTCCTTATGATTACGCTCTTGAAGCTTTAAAAAAGGAAATGCCGAATGTAGAGCTGGAACTTGATGTTCAGGCTCAAGATGACGGACAAAAAATAAAAACATATGCTGCTACAGGTAATTTGCCTGATATATTTCAAGCTAATCTCGATATAATTAACACCTTCAGGACATCTAACAACATATTGGTATTAGATGAATATGTTGAAAAGTTTGGTTTTGAAGAAAAAATGCATCCTAGTGCTATGAATACACTATATACTGATGATGGGCATTGTTATGCATTTCCATATGCCGGAAATGAGCTGGTTTTATTATACTATAATAAAGAGATCTTTGAACAAAATGGGGTAGAAGTGCCAAAGAGTTATGACCAGCTTCTTCAAGCAGTTAAGATTTTTAATTCAAAGGGTATTATCCCGTTAGCATTATTTGCAAAAGAAAAATGGCCTTGTGTTGCATTATTCGATATATTTGCAACCAGAATGGAACCACAGGGAATAAAAAAGTTAGACAGTGGTGAAGGCAGAGTTTCAGAAGAAAGTTATACCATTGCAGCGCAAAGAATAGTTGAACTTGTTAAGGCAGGCTTATTGCCTAAGGGAGCGACTAATCTGAACTACGACCAGGCTGCAGCCCTTTTCCGCCAAGGAAAAGCGGCCATGTTTTTAAATGGGCAATGGGAGATTGAGGCTTCAACAGAAGTGCTGGGAGATAAGGTAGATTGGATGTACTATCCGGCTTATGATCTTTCAACATATGAGAGCACAAAGTATGCTTTTAGCGGCGGTGGAGGTCCAAGCGGATATGCTGTATCGCCAAGAGCCAAATATAAGGATGTTGCGGCGGAAGTTGCTGCGTTTCTTTCTTTAAAATATGCAGAATGTAAATATACCATGAGAGGAAACCCGATAATTGCCACAAAAGTTGATGCTCCTATAGTAAAGCCTTACCCGCCGATGATGGAGAAACTTTCTCAGGATATTCCTAAAATTACAAGTACAACTGCATTTGCCTGGGGATTGGCAAATGCCAAATTTAAGGCTGCTATAGAAGATCATACTCAAAAACTTCTTACAGGATTCTATTCAGCTGAAGATTTTGTAAAAGACATGGACAAAGTATTAAACGAAATAGCAAGTAGTAATTAATAAGGATTGGTCAGAACTAAGGTATATATTAAATCTCACATCGTTTCGCATCCGATGTGAGATTTTCAACTTAAGGGGTCTGATAAAATGTACAAATATCTTAGAAATAAAGTTGCGATTCTTATTTTTACGTTACCGGCACTGATAGTATTTTCAGTAATTGTATTTTATCCAATCATTCAGACATTTTATAAAAGTATGTTTGATTGGAACGGCTTAGGGAAAGGCACTTTCATATTCCTGGACAATTATAAAAGATTACTGAAAGATAGTATTTTTCATATTTCTATACGCAATGGCTTAATATTTGCTGCAGTACTTGCAGTATTGCAAATAGGTATAGGAACTTTTCTTGCTTTTGCAGTCTCGGATATTGCTTTAAAGGGAAGGAATTTTTTAAGAATTACATATTTTATTCCTGTTGTACTATCAATTACTGTTGTATGTCAATTATGGCTTTCGATATACAATGAAGAATTTGGATTAATCAATAAGTTAATGGAGCAACTGGGGTTTTTGTACAGACAGAATTGGCTTAGCAGCGAGAAAAGTGCTATTTACGCCGTAGCGGTTGTAAATGCGTGGCAATATATGGGATACCACTTTGCTCTTATATTGGCAGCAGTAAAATCATTACCTGAGCAGTATTTTGAAGCAGCGCGGATAGATGGTGCAGGAAAAATAAAAGCACATATAAGTATTACAATTCCGCTGCTTTATGAAACATACAAGTTCTGTCTAATACTTGCTGTTACAGGAGGCCTGAATGCTTTTGCAAATATGTATATTATGACCAATGGAGGACCAGGAGACGTTACCTATACTCTGACGTTTTTAATGTACCGTTCTGCATTCAGAGTAAATGAATTTGGGTATGGGTGCGCAGCAGCAGCTGTCTTAGTAATTGAATGCTTATTGGCAACCATTATTATTAATAAATCATTTAGGCGCAAACAAATAACTTATTAAAATTTGGGGGTTAGCATATGATGAAATTAAAAAAAATTAAAGTCGGTAGTATAATTTATCAAGCATTTTTGTGGATTTATTCATTAATATCGCTATACCCTCTGGTGTGGATGGTTTTCTATTCATTAAAGAATAATGATGAGATATTTGTAACAAATCCATTTGGATTCCCTACTAATTTTAGGATTGAAAACTATATCACAGCCTGGTCCAGATATAATGTACCCAGATACTTTATTAATAGTCTGTTTGTTGCTTTTGTGACGGTATTGGGTACGATTATTCTATCAGTTATGTTTGCTTATGCGGCGGCACGGATGGAATGGCGTTTTAAAGATGCCGCAAGAATATATATTACATTGGGAATGTTTATACCGGTACAGGTAATTATGATTCCACTTGCAACATTGGTGAGGGATTTAAATTTGAACAATACTTATTTATCCCTAATTATACCATATATTGCATTCAACTTATCATTTTCATCAATGGTGTTTTACGGCTTTTTAAGGACTGTGCCTTTTGAACTTGAAGAGTCGGGTTATATTGACGGTGCAAATATTTATTACACGTTTTTTTACATTATTCTGCCTACAATAAAACCAGCGATAGCAACTATGATAATTTTTGTTTTTCTTTCGTCTTGGAATGAGTTCACTATGGCACTGATACTTATTTCGAAAGAATCATTAAAAACACTTCCTCTAGGTCTTCTGTTTTTCCAAGGTGAATTTACCACTGACTGGGGAGCTATGGGTGCTGCGATGACAATAGCCAGCTTTCCGACAATTTTAATATATTTATTATTTAGTGAGCAGGTGGAAAAAGCATTAACAGTTGGCTCATCTGTCAAAGGGTAAAAGGATAACAGCATATCTTGCTATGGGATTCTATTGCAATATGATTACACGGTACTTGTTTTGCCGGCATGTAAAGGGTATAATAACTGTAAATTAATCAGATGGAGAGGGGTTCGGTATGTTATCAAATATAGATGTCCAAAAATTGCTGCCTCACAGATATCCGTTCCTGCTGGTAGACAAGGTGTTGGAAATCGAACCGGGGAAAAGGGTGGTAGCTGTAAAAAATGTTACAGCGAATGAACCTTTCTTTCAGGGACATTTTCCGGGAAATCCAATAATGCCGGGAGTGTTGATTGTTGAAGCTCTCGCCCAAGCATCAGGCATAGCTGTAGCCATGCTGGAGGAGGGTAAGAATAAGCTGGGCGTTTTTGCCGCGATAGATTCAATGAAGTTCAAGAAACAGGTGGTTCCCGGAGATACACTCGTGTTGGAAGGTGAAATTACTTCATATAAGATGGGTGTAGCCAAA
>ENA-OWPA01001055-OWPA01001055.1-bioreactor-metagenome-genome-assembly--contig:-NODE-1055-length-22468-cov-92.855746_pt1 | contig 22468 bp, 27 predicted proteins | sample MGYA00238139_ERZ651803 | MGnify/ENA primary metagenome ERZ651803 (study PRJEB26909, sample SAMN07631231) | bioreactor metagenome | isolation source: Switchgrass digestor | place: USA: Dartmouth... | reverse complement strand
GATACAGGGGCATGGCTTCAGGCACATGTACCTGCTATAGATACACCTTACTTAACGGGTTACATGCTCAGGAAGATTATTAAGATAGTACCTGAACTGTTATAAAAAATTTTGGGGGAGTTCACCTACAAAATCTTGACACAGACGGCGGCGAAATCAAAATTATTATTTGCATAATGTAATCTAATATGGTACAATTTTCACATAAAAACTCAATATTGCTGCTAGGGGTGCCGCAAGGCTGAGAGAGATATTATTATCTCAACCCTTTGAACCTGATATGGTTAGTACCATCGTAGGGAAGCAATAATCAATATGTGTTTGTTCCTTGAGCTTACCTTGATGGTAAGCTCTTTTTATTATACTTCCAACGATTATCTCATTTGTTTCCCCTACAGATGTTACTTTATCTGATAAGGCAAACGCGGCCGGATAGAAAATTAATCAATTCAAAGCAGCAATGAGAGTAATATTACTTTTTGTTGGAGGTTTAATATGAGTGATAAATTAATCATCGGAGGAAGAGAAATAGAAAGCAGGCTTTTTATAGGTACGGGCAAATTTTCTTCCAACAAGCTCATTCCTGAGGTAATCAAAGCTTCAGGAGCGCAGGTTGTTACTGTTGCTTTAAGAAGGATCGATTTTGATTCAGAAGAGGAAAATATGCTGAATTATTTTCCGGAGGATTGCATCATCATGCCGAATACATCTGGTGCCCGCAATGCCGAGGAAGCTGTCAGAATTGCCAGGTTAGCAAGAGCTGCGGGATGTGGCAACTGGATCAAAATTGAGGTTATTTCTGATAACAAATATCTTCTCCCGGATAACATGGAAACAATAAAGGCAACAGAAATACTTGCCAGGGAAGGGTTTGTGGTGTTGCCATACATGTGTCCGGACCTGATGGCGGCAAGAAGGCTCAGGGATGCAGGAGCAGCAGCTGTAATGCCTCTCGGGGCTCCTATAGGCACAAATAAGGGGCTTAAAACAAGGGAACTTGTCAAAATACTAGTCAATGAAATTGATCTTCCTGTTATCGTGGATGCAGGCCTTGGTAAACCGTCTGATGCAGCTGAATCAATGGAAATAGGGGCGGCTGCAGTGCTGGTGAATACAGCTATTGCTACTGCAGGAGATCCTGTTATGATGGCTAAAGCCTTCAGCCTTGCAGTTAAAGCAGGCAGGGCAGCTTATATTTCCGGTACAAGCGCAGTAAAGGAATATGCCGAAGCATCATCACCTTTAACAGGCTTTCTGCGCGACTAAGAATAAGGGTAAGGAAAGTAATAATAAGGGTAAAGGAAAGAAGGTCTGTAAATGAGCTTTTATGAAAAGTATCTTGAATACAAGGGTTTTAATTTTTCAAAATTCCTTGAAAGCATAAAGGACGAAGACGTTTTAAGAATCATCAATAAAGAAAACCTTAATGAACTTGATTATCTGGCGTTGCTTTCTGATACGGCAGGAAAGTATCTGGAGGAAATGGCAAGAAAATCGCAGCAGCTTACCATTCAGCATTTTGGTAAAGTGATATTTCTGTTTACTCCTCTTTATTTGTCAAATTTCTGCACCAACCACTGCGTTTACTGTGGATTTAATCATAACAACAAAATAGCCCGCAAGAAGTTAAGCATGGAGGAAGTGGAAAAGGAAGCCAAAGCAATTTCATCTACAGGCCACAGGCATATTTTGATTTTAACAGGTGAGTCAAGAAAGCACAGCCCTGTATCGTATATTAAACAATGTGTTGAAATTTTAAAGAAATATTTTACTTCAATTTCAATAGAAGTATATCCTCTCGAACTACACGAATACAAAGAACTGGTTGACGCCGGAGTTGACGGTTTTACAATGTTCCAGGAGGTGTATAACGAAGATACATATAAAGTGCTGCATCCTAAAGGCCCAAAACATAATTACAGATACAGGCTTGATGCCCCTGAACGTGCCTGCATGGCATCAATGAGGAGTGTTGGAATCGGTGCGCTGCTGGGATTGGAAAATGTGACAAGTGAAGCTTTCTTTACAGGTTTGCATGCTCATTACTTGCAGGACAAGTACCCGGATATTGAAATAAGCGTGTCCCTGCCTCGTATAAGGCCATGTGTAAGTCATTTCAAGCCCAGGTTTGAAGTCAGCGACAGAAAACTTGTTCAGATTATGCTTGCTCTGAGACTCTATATGCCCAGAGTTGGAATTACCATATCAACAAGAGAGCGACCTGAGCTTCGCGACAATCTGGTGGGGCTTGGAGTAACAAAGATGTCAGCGGGGTCGTCTACGGAAGTAGGAGGATATGCGCATAAACAAAACACGGAAGGGCAGTTTGACATATCTGACGGCAGGAGTGTACAGGAAATAAAAGATATGCTTTACAAGAAAGGATATCAGCCTGTATTTAAAGACTGGCCAGGCTATCTGATGGAAATAAGCTGTTGCTGCGGAATATTTTCACTTGGCAGCAACTATGCCATTAACGCTTGAACTGCACCGTAAATCAATTTTTATAGATTGGAGATTGGCTATGGACAGGTTTGATATATTGCCTTCGAGCTTGAATAAAAGGCAGAGTGCTTTTTCCAGGAGTAAAAAACTGATTACCGGCCTTTATTGCCTGACTTCTGAAGAACATTCTAGAGGCAGGAGCAATATTGAGGTAATAAAAGCCATGATAAACGCAGGGGTGAAAATAATTCAATACAGGGAAAAAGAGAAAAAAATGCTGGAAAAGTACAATGAATGCATGCAAATCCGGGAACTTACAAAAAAAGCCGGAGTTACATTCATAGTTAACGATGACGTTGATCTGGCCATGCTTGTAAAAGCTGACGGCATACATTTAGGGCAAGATGATCTGCCGGTGGAAAAGGTAAGGGAACTGGTAGGCAATGAGATGATAATAGGCATTTCAACCCATTCCCCAGAGCAGGCGCAGGATGCAGTTAGAAGAGGCGCCGATTATATCGGAGTCGGACCTATTTATAGGACATACACAAAAAAGGACGTTTGTGAACCTGTTGGGCTGGAATATCTGGATTACGTGGTGAAGAACATTAACATACCCTTTGTTGCCATTGGGGGCATAAAGGAAAGCAATGTGGATGAAGTCATTTCAAGAGGGGCAAAATGTGTTGCCATGGTTACGGAAATAGTCGGAGCCGAAAACATTGAACAAAAAATTTTAAATATCAGGCGCAAGTTGGGGGAAAGTGTGTAAATGAAATATACAACACAAAGGATGACGCAAGGAAAGAAATTTTAACAAAAGAAATGGAAATTGTATCAAAATAAAAGCAGGTTTGAGCTCAGTTTATAAAAAAGGGGGGAAAGGTGCCAGATGAAAGTAAGGATAAACGGAAGGGAAGAAATCATTGACGGGGAAATGACAATTTTATCTTTGCTGAATTCCAAAGGGATCAATCCTTCCATGGTTGTTGTTGAGCATAATTATGAAATTCCTGATAAGGAAAAATGGGACAGTATTTTGATTAACGACGGCGATAATATTGAGATTGTTAAATTCATAGGAGGCGGCTGAGACTTAAGATGATCGGTGAAAGTGATTTACTCAGGTATTCAAGGCAGATATTATTGAAAGACGTTGGACATGAAGGACAGGAAAAGTTGCTGAATTCCAGAGTACTTGTAGCAGGTGCAGGAGGCTTGGGATCGCCTGTTTTGTATTATCTTGCCGCAGCCGGTGTCGGGACATTGGGTGTTGTTGACTTTGATGCGGTAAATATGTCAAATTTACACAGGCAAATACTCCATTTTACCGATGACCTGGGCAAAAACAAGGTTGACTCTGCAGAAGAGAAACTGAAAAAACTAAATCCGGGCATTAATGTAATAAAACACGCGGTGAGGCTGAATGAAAACAACATAGAAAATATAGTCAGACAGTATGACGTTGTAATAGATGCCGTGGATAATTTTTCAACCAGGTACCTGATAAGCGACTGCTGTTATCTTATGAATAAACCGCTTGTTGAAGGAGCGGTGCTGGGGTTTGAAGGCATACTTATGACAATAATACCGAACAAGTCTCCATGCTACAGGTGTTTGTACCCTATACCGCCTGAGGCCGGAAAGGTGCTGACGTGTAACGACGTGGGCATAATAGGAATGGTTGCAGGAACAATAGGCTCGCTGCAGGCACTTGAGGCGGTCAAAGTCATACTTGGCATTGGCAGGACGCTTTCGGGTAGGATACTGACTTTTGACGGCCTTAACCTTGTTTTCAGAACGATTGACTGGAAAAGAAAAAGTAACTGTCCCTTGTGCGGGAAAAATCAGGTTAAAAAATAACCGGTAGGATCTGGCGCAAGCAAGCTCCGAACAGATACAGCAGTTAGCTTAATGAAAGAAATTAAGTTTAATGCAATCCGCGGGAATATTTCTGAAATTAAGACGTTAGCCCTCGGAAATGGGAGTACAAAGGGTGTTGACGCTGATGTTGCAGATGCTATAACAGAAGATATTCTTGATAATGCAATAACTTTTGTGAAAGCATATGCAAAAAAGACAGGATGCATTATAGCAGTTACTGGAGCAATTGATATTATTAGTGATGGAGATAAGTGCTATGTCATCAGAAATGGCAGAGCTGAAATGTCAAGAATCACAGGCACCGGTTGCCAGCTTTCTGCAATTATGACAGCTTTTCTTGTTGCCAATCCGGAGAATGAGCTTGAGGCAGCGGCTGCTGCTGTGTGTGCTATGGGGCTTGCAGGAGAAATTGCATGGAATAATATGAAGCCTTGCGATGGAAATTCCACATATCGAAACAGAATTATTGATGCAATTTATAATATGGATGGTAAAACACTGGAAGAAGGAGCGAAATATGAAATTAGATAAGAATAATTTACTTTTATATGCTGTAACTGACAGGTCATGGCTTAACGGTGAAACACTTAAAAGTGCAGTGGAAAAGGCACTGAAAGGTGGTGCAACCTTTATACAGCTTAGAGAAAAAGAACTGGAAGAAGGGAAATTTTTCGAGGAAGCAAAAGAGATCAAAAAATTGTGTAAAAAATATTATGTTCCATTTGTTATAAATGATAATGTTGATATAGCCATAGCGGTGGATGCTGATGGTGTCCATGTAGGTCAGAAAGATATGGAAGCTGGAAACGTACGTGAATTGATAGGCAGGGATAAAATTCTTGGAGTTTCGGTTCAGACGGTGAGACAAGCTATACTGGCAGAGAAAGCTGGAGCTGATTATTTAGGAGTTGGAGCAGTTTTTAATACTAGCTCTAAGGCAGATGCGGATTACGTTAGCTATGAAACTTTAAAAGCAATCTGTGAAGCTGTAAGTATACCTGTTGTGGCAATTGGAGGCATCAACAAGGATAATATAATGGAATTGTCTGGTTCCGGAATATGCGGAATAGCTGTGATCAGTGCAATTTTTGCGCAGCCAGACATAGTGAATGCTACAGTACAGTTAAAAGAGTTAGTAAAAAAGATGGTGAAGGCATGATTAAAGGGGCAATCTTTGATCTGGACGGGACTATTCTGGATTCAATGTCGGTCTGGGATAATGCAGCGGAAATGTTTTTGAACAGTATGGGAATTGAGGCAGAAACCGGGCTTGGCAAAATCATGTTTTCCATGAGCATGCCAGAAGGAGCTGAATTTTTAAAGGACAGGTACGGTCTGGATATGGATAAGGAAGAAATAATAACGGGAATTAACCATACAATTGAAGATTTCTATTATTATCAGGTTCGGCTAAAGGATGGTGCGGAGCAGTTCTTAAAAGATATGAAACAGGCCGGGATAAGAATGACGGCTGCTACATCCAGTGACAGACATGTTATGGAAAGAGCTTTAAAAAGACTTAATGTCATACGTTATTTTGACAGGTTATTTACCTGCACTGAAACAGGTGCCGGTAAAGTAAAGCCAGATATCTATCTGGCTGCGGCTGAATATATGGGAACACTTCCAAAGGATACATGGGTTTTTGAAGATGCTCTGTACGCAATTCGGACTGCAAAAAATGCCGGATTCAGAACAGTAGGGGTGTATGATTCTTCCGGTATTGAAAATATTGAAGAGATTAAAGAGACTTGTGACATATTTTTAAATGAGTTGAACGATTTTCATGGTCTAATAGAAAAAATAAACGAAAGATATAAAGATGAAGGAAACTAAATTGAAGAATTGCATGTTTTTTTCATGCAGCATCCTGCAGTTGAACGCTGACTTTATCTTAGACAATACACTGCCGGATATGATTATCACGATTACCATTTGTGTTGCAGTACACAAGATAATAAAGGATTAATATTACAAACATAAAAAAGAGGGGAGAAAAATATGAAAACAGCATTAACAATAGCCGGAACCGATTCAAGCGGAGGTGCCGGTATCCAGGCAGATATAAAGACAATGACTGCCTTCGGCGTATATGCCATGAGTGCGATTACGGCCTTGACAGCCCAGAATACGACCGGTGTTACAGGTATTATGGAGGTTACTCCTGAGTTTCTAGGCAAACAGCTGGACAGTATTTTTACCGATATCTATCCGGATGCAGTCAAGATTGGCATGGTTTCATCGGCAAAATTAATTGAAGTCATATCTGAAAAGTTGAAATTTTATAATGCAAAAAACATTGTTGTAGATCCCGTAATGGTTGCTACAAGCGGTTCAAAGCTTCTTAAGGATGACGCAATTGAAACTTTGAAAAACACCCTGTTTCGTCAGGCGGTATTATTGACGCCGAATATTCCGGAAGCATCTGTATTGTCTGGAATATCTATAGAAAATGAGTCAGATATGATCAAAGCAGCTGAAATTATCAGTAATCAATTCGGGTGTGCTGTCCTTTGCAAGGGCGGACATAGAGTAAACGATGCCAATGACTTATTATATTGCAACCATAAATTCAGATGGTTTAGGGGTGAGAAAATTAACAATGAAAATACACATGGAACAGGATGTACTTTATCCAGTGCTATAGCTTGCGGCCTTGCTAAAGGCATGGATTTGGAGACGTCAATTCAAATGGCAAAGGATTATGTATCAGGCGCATTGAAGGCAATGCTTAATTTAGGGAAAGGAATCGGACCACTTAATCATATGTGGAATATCTAGGGCTGCTATGACATTTCCAGTGCCGGTCACATCCCGAACGCAAGGATTTGTGGGGAATCAATGCTTCTTTCAATAATGGCTGTCATATCAATGTGAAACCGATAAACACAAAGAATACTCTGACACCATCAAAACCTTTTCTCCATTTTTACAGGAACTGATTGCAAAAGGGTATCGCTGCGGCAGAAAAAGATAGATCAAAAGGATCTGCGCCGTACAGTAGTACACGGGAACATATAGGCATGTCTTGACTCTCGTACAATGCAAGGTTTTATATTCCTGTTTGAATAAAGATGTAAACGACAGGAGGAACCGATTGATGAAAGGGAAATTGATTACATTAAAGCATCATGCGGATGATTATGAGAGTACAGGCAACGAGAAGAATATTTGTGAGATAACTGCCATCAAAAACGGAAATATAATTTATAAGGATTACTGGCATGGATACCGGCGAGGGGATACACATGCTTAATACATAAAAATCATTCCTGACGCAACTGAACTTAACACAAGGCAGAAAAATCTGTTATCTGCGGTTGGTAGATATTCAGGCAACCACGGATTACAATATTCATATAAATTTGATTCACGGAGGGGCTTATGAGTATTGTAACTGTTCGAGATCTTGTGAAAGAATATCCCGCGTTTCGATTAAACAGTGTGTCATTTTCCCTTGAAGCGGGAAGAATTACAGGTTTTATCGGCAGAAATGGCGTGGGAAAAACTACGACGATAAAATCCATGCTGAACCTGGTTCACCCTGACAGCGGAGAAATTTCTTTTTTTGATAAACCTCTCAGAGAATATGAAGCGGAGATAAAGAAGCGTATCGGTTACTCCACCGGCATTGTGAACTGGTATCCCAGAAAGAAAATCCGCGATATTGTCGAAGTTACAAAATGTTTTTATGATTCATGGGATGAGGAAGCATACCGCAGGTATCTTGCCATGTTCCGGCTGGATGAGAATAAGACTCCGCTTGAGCTTTCGGAAGGTATGAAGGTGAAATGCAACCTTTTGCTGGCACTTTCACATAAAGCCGAGATATTGATCCTGGACGAACCCACCAGCGGGCTGGATCCGTTTTCGGGGGACGAGCTCCTGGAGTTGTTCAGAGAGCTGAGAAAAACCGGAGTGGCAATCTTTTTCTCAACACATATCATTTCAGATATTGAAAAGTGCGCGGATGACATTATCTATATCTCCGGCGGTAATATAATTGCCGCAATGCCTAAGGCAGAGTTTACAAACCGCTTTTCAACAAACGGAGAAAATCTTGAGCAGACATTTTTAAGGCTGGAAAGGGGTATGCACAATGACTAATATTTTAAATAAAGAAATGAAGCTCAGTGCCTCTGTGCTTTCTTATCTGTTTATTGCTTTTGGCTTTATGTTTTTCATCCCCGGTTATCCGATACTCTGCGGGGTGTTTTTTGTCACGTTGGGCATATTCCAAAGCTTTCAGAATGCGCGGGAGGCAAATGATATCGTCTTCTCGGCACTGCTTCCCATTGCGAAGCGGGATGTAGTAAAGGGGAAGTTCCTGTTTTCGTGCTTTATCGAGCTGTGCAGCTTAGTTTTGATGGCAGTTGCAGTCATACTTCGAATGACAGCATTGTCGGAAGCCGCTGCATACAGAAATAATGCTTTGATGAACGCAAACCTGTTTGCTCTGGGTATGGCACTTCTGATATTTGGCCTGTTTAATGCTATATTCATTGGCGGATTTTTTAAGACCGCATATAAATTCGGCAAGCCCTTTATGATATACATTATAACGGCCTTTTTTACAATCGGAATAGGAGAGGCACTGCATCATTTTCCCGGGCTTGAAATGCTGAACGCATTTGGCTTTGAGCATATAATACAACAGCTTGGATTATTCTGCATAGGTGCGCTGTGCTATGTTTTTATGACCTTGCTTTCGTACAGGCGTGCCTGTGAGCATTTTGAAACAATAGATCTGTAAAGGAGTTCTGTCACATGTTGAAAGATAATTTGATTATGCTCCGCAATTTGCACGGTTACTCTCAGGAAGAAATTTCAGAGAAGATCGGCATTTCCCGACAGGCTTATGCTAAGTGGGAAAGCGGAGCTACGATCCCGGACATAGAAAAATGCAGATGTCTTGCAGAGGTGTATGGCATTACCATTGACAGCTTAATTAAGACCGAAACGGCAGAAGGGATCGGTATGATTCCTCCTGCGCCGAGAGGGAAAAATATCTGGGGCTCTGTTACGATTAACGAGCGGGGGCAGATCGTTATTCCGAAAGCCGCAAGGGATAAGTTCGGACTTACCGGCGGGCAGCGCCTGATTGTGCTGAGTGACGAGGATGGCATTGCTCTTGTGCCAGCAGAAATATTTGAGGCAAGAGTGAAGATTGCGATGGAGGCTGCAGCCATGAAGAACGATGAAAAATAATTTTTGGAGTTTACATGCTTACATTCAGGAGTAAATGAAACGAAACGAACGATTTTGCATCAAATAAGTTGTTATAACATTCATGATTTGGTGTTTTACCATAAGATATGATACCTGCAACTGAAGACCGGATGGCAACCGCCGGCGTAAAGAGCATTAATAGATTCTTTAACGATGACTTGCAATAAGTCCTCCGCATTTAAATTAAAGACTGTAATTGGTGAAGAACGATGTTAATAGAAACAGAACGTCTTATATTAAGAGAGATGAATCCCGATGACTTCGATTCACTGTTTCGGGTCCTTGCGGATTCGGATATTATGAAACACTATCCTTATACTTTTGACGAAAAACGCGTCAGGGACTGGATTGACAGAAATATTGACCGGTATGCCGAATTCGGTTTCGGCTTATGGGCAGTCTGCCTCAAAGAAACAGGCGAAATGATAGGCGACTGTGGGCTGACTATGCAGAATATCGACGGGGAAAATCTTCCCGAGATAGGGTACCACATCCGGAAAGACTGTCAGCGCAAGGGCTTTGCGAAGGAAGCGGCTGCGGCGGTACGGGATTGGGCTTTTGAAAATACTCGTTTTGAGAGACTGTATTCATATTGCACACAAGGAAACGAGCCATCTTACAAAACCGCCGAATCGATAGGCATGCGCTTTTGGAAGGAGTATACGAACATGACCGGAGAAAAGGAGCATGTTTCCGCTATTTCACGCGGCGAATGGCTAATGCTTAAATATAAGCTGGAATTCAGAAAAGCGAAAGAAGATGAAAAAGAAACCATTTTATGCCTTTACCGGTCTGTGATGAATACGCAGTTCTGTACCTGGACGGATGATTATCCGAGCATGGATGAAATCAATTGGGACCTGAGTGCGGGGAATCTTTTTGTGCTGACAAATTCGGAAGCAATCGTCGGTGCAGTGTCCATAGTACCAGAAAATGAACTGAACGATCTGCCGTTCTGGCAGGAGAATACTTCAGTCGGAGAGATAGCCCGTATATGCCTGTCACCCGCTTTTCAGGGCAAGGGCATAAGCGCGGTGCTGCTTGAAATGATTGAAGATGAGCTTATCAGGCGTGGGATCCATGCTGTTCATTTGCTGGTGGCAAAAAAGAATATTCCCGCTTACAGGACATATTTAAAGGCTGGATTTTCTGTCCGTGGTGAATGTGCGATGTTCGGAAATGATTTTTATGCCTGTGAGAAAGTTTTGGAATAACATGAGAACTGCCGTACTATCGTTGCGCAACAGGATCAAGCGAGGCCAGTATCCCGATATCCTCCATTTCCGGGACGGCTGGACTTGGATCACAGTGGCAGGAAAGACTTTCAGCCTTTACCCCTGTGGATACGGAGAACTTAGCGCCGTAATAATTCGCTTGGCTGCTTTGTCTCAGGCGATAATCAGGTTCAATTGATTAAGCAATGATATAAACAGTATAATGATGATACTCCATATAGAGTAAAATATACAGATAAATATATTTTGCTTTTTAATCCATCTGTATATTGCCGAACCAACTCCCAATAATCCTGAAATACTCAACATGATTGAACAGGACTGGATAAATGTTAATGTTTTATCCAGATCTAAACTTACATTTGCACCATAGACATCTGTAAGGTAATCATATTGCAAAATTATTTTAGTTACTATTGCTGCAAAAAGTAAGAATGTACCATGGTACACGGACATATGAGGTATAATACTGGCTTGGAGCATAGAATAGGTTATCACCTTTCTGTATAAACTTTATATACTCCTCTGATTTTACCTGATATGCATCTGCTCCTACAGGTATCATTTTTTCTCCGTTAACTTTAAAGCCGTCTTTCTGATTTCCTGTAACATGCTTAAATAAGCTGCCTGAGAAGTAATTTAAAATCTTATCATTCCCTTCAAATGAGCTCCTGGATGATTTGGGACGCTTTGGTCATGACGGATTATATTACGTTGGAAAAGATATCTACAACAAGCATTATTTATATGATTATTTGTGCGCCCAGCACATGATACGTCGAAACGACCTGGTTATAATGGACTGCCTGACCGGGAACGGAAAAGGTCCAACTCTCCCGGTGTCGGCACTGGGGATTCGGGAATTAGCTGATATGCCTGCCGACTATATTCTTCATAAATGCAAATCACAGGAATGTCTGTGTCAAGGCTATATGCCTTGATTTTTTATGCTTACCCAATCATATATAACTGACCTGCCTGATTGACTGTGATTTATATAGCCTTTTCATACTATCATGTCCGATTTTGTTAACAAGTATATCAGCGATCTTTTCAGTCAATAAAACAATAATATCTAAAGCAGACCTATCTTTACTTATACTTTCAAGATAGGTTTTATAGTCCATATCAATTTCGTCCACATAATCTTTAAATAAAATAGATACTAACGCAGCTTTTGATTCATAATGTACATAGAAAGAGCCTTTTGCGACTCCTGCCTTTTTAACGATAGAATCAACACTAACATCATCCACATTATTTTTCTGAATTTATTGACATATAACACTTCGGTTGCTATTATTTAACTGTAACAGTGCAGAAAATAAAGATTAAAGGTGGAATGAAGTCCGGTACGCTTTATACAAATTAGCGGACGCGGAAAGGTAAGATAAAATCCGGTGAATTGAATAATCAGACACATTATGTTCTATGGCATTAATGCAATGGATTATTTTGTGCTGATTAAATCACCAGTGATTTTATTTTACTCTTCGGCAACCTTGTATAAGAAATATTACAAGCCGTAGAGAAAATCCTGCGGCTTTTCTTTTTGCACTGTTACAAATAAATTTTGACCGAGGTGAAATGATTTCAGAATTACTTAAAGAGCGATGTAGTGTAAGAGCTTTTGCAGACACTATGATTTCAAATCTGATTGTTAATTTATTCTTGAATATGGACGCCTATCTCCTTCGGGAGATAGTGAGCAACCCTTATAGTGAGGAGGATATATAAGATGCTGAACTTAAATATAAACCAACTGGCTGAACTTTCAAAAAAGCCTGCACTGTTTACACCTGGTGAAAAGAAGTTTTGGGATGACCCTCATATCTCTAAATGCATGCTGGAGGCACATCTTGACCCGAATCATGATGCAGCCAGCCGGAGACCAGAGATTATTGACCAAACTGTTCACTATTTATTTGAGTCGGGTATATTGAAATACGGAATGAAGGTCCTTGACCTGGGGTGCGGGCCCGGACTCTATTCTGAAAGGTTATGTAAGGCTGGAGTCGAAGTAGTTGGGCTGGATATATCTGAACGATCCATTGAATATGCAAGAAGGAAGGCCAAAGAGTCAGGACTGAAAATTGACTATCGCTGTATGAATTTCTTTGACATTGATTACACCAATGAATTTGATGCAGTAATCCAGGTATACGGAGAACTTAATACCTTTCCTGATGCAATGAGGGATAGATTTTTGAAATTAGTTTACAAGGCACTGAAAAAAGACGGGATATTCATTTTCGATGTAACTACAAGAGCACACAGAATGAAATATGGGCTTAAGAATGGCTGGTATATAAGCAATGGCGGTTTCTGGCGTCCTGGAATGCATATTGTTCTTGAACAGGGATTTGACTATCCAAAGGAAGATACATGGCTGGACCAGTATATTGTTGTGGATGAGCATGGCATTAAGGTTTATAGAAACTGGTTCCATGATTATTCACTGGATTCGATAAATGCAGTGCTAAATGCGGCCGGCTTTAATACGAAATATGTCTGGAATGACCTGACTGGCAGCCCCTTCACTGCAGATGGAGACTGGATTGCAATTGGAGCAGTAATCTCTGGCCTTTCTTGATCAGGGACGACGCCTTAGACGGTGGAACAGGTACACACCTTTTCCATGTTGCCTCCTTGGGTTTATCTCCTTGGGTTTATTTTAATAGACGAATTAAAGTCTATTGTGCTGGTGTGCGATGATACCGGTACGGAACTGTCGTAGCAGTGCGTCTGCGTCACGAATACAATGTGATTGAGCAGGAGTACGGCACGTCTGAGATGCTGGGACAGTACCGAAACGAGTTTTCTGTGGCGGCCATGGATCTGTATGGGGAAAGCCTTAAATTAGCCGCTAGTTGATGAGTTGGAATATCATCGCTAGCGGCTTAATTTTAGTGACGCGAAATTAACCGGAAAAGCGGGCAGACAATCATAATGGTAACACATTCGCCTGAAGCTGCTCAAAGCACTAGCCGGGTCATTACAGTTCGGGACGGAGTAATTGAATAGGCTATAGCTTCGTCCATTCCATGAAAGGCGCAGTAATCTGTTTTTAGATATTGGATAGCTAAAAATATTATGGTAAAATTATGGATAATATGGGAATCAAAGAGACGGAAAGGTGGAAGATTATGTTAAGAAAATCACCAAGTGGTGCGCTAAGTCCATACTATTATAAGGGCGGATATTTTCATGGAATTCACTATGGAAGTTACTTTGATGATTCTGATGCTTTATTCGAGATGATGAATAAAGAAGAAGAGTTTATTTTAAAATCTCCTGAACGGCGAAGAGTTCTAATCGATATTTATGAAACATTTTTAACCCCGGAAGTGATCGAACGTTTTCTGATCCATATAGAAAGGATTAAGACCAGAATAGCTAAACTCGCAATAGCTACTGATAGAAAAAGCCTGAAGGCACTAAAGAGAGCAATTTCCAGGAAGAAAGAATTAAGCGGTTTATACTGCTATTTCACAACTGATATGGAAGAAGGAAAGACATGGCTTGTAAGTGAATCTTGAGCTTTAAGAGTAAGATATTGTTTTGAAAGAAAAGCGGTTTTAAATCGTATAACACTCAAAATCATCGCGGTTGGCTAGTTTAAACTGCTAATGGTTTCCAGACATTGAAATACTCTCATGGCTGTTCTGCCTGAGGTGATTATATCCTGGAAACCATTATTTTATCATTTGCGGAAACACATCAATGGCCGTTGAAATGACATGGCTGAGCTGACAGATTAGAAAATTCTCAATAAATTTATATATCAGTCTGTTTTTTCATATATTCAATTTCCGATCTAATTTTTGCATATTCCGTATTAATAGGCCAGAATTTTAATTGTAAATTCGGCTCGGCATGGGTTAAATAACAGCAGATTATTTTATTATAATATAACCAGAACTGGCATCTTGAATTTTTATCCAATCCTAATTCTTCAAGTACATAGCTATATTCATCAACAGGTCTGCCTTTGTAATAAATGGGATCATATCCAAAAGATTTTGACGCCTCACGTATTAATTTAAACTCATCATCCAATCTTCTATCATTAAGTACAAATGACCATGATTTACCCCCGGAAACTGCGTGCCATCCATATGATTCAATAATTTTTCTGCATTTATAATCGTTAAGGTCAAGGCAAAGAAGTAATAAAATAATTGTTAAGGCTATCGGAAGTGTTATAAATATTACTTTTCCTTTTCCTTTTACCTTTACCATAAAGATATCCTCCAGTATTCCAGTCTGATAACCTTATTATATAAAACAGAACTCAAGAATCAATTCCTTCTGCAATCGTAATAAACCGGCCCGGATACCTGAAAGCAATTAAAGGAAAGATCAAATTATGCCAGGAAGTTTTTAATTTTATGATTGTACTTCAACATTCCCTATGGTCAAATACACGCTGTGTCTTCTTCTCGCTTCTCGGAAGCGTACCAATTGCAACAACCACAACCTTCGGAGTAACATTCATACGCGACTTGACCAATTTCTTTATGGTTTCTGCGGTCTCATCAAAATTAATTCTTCCCTCTGCTTCAACCGTAATCATAAGGATATCTTTGTTTTTTTCATCATCATGTCCTATATCGATCCTGTACTCGCTTGAAACACCATCGAACATCCCCAGTATTTCCTCGAACTGGCTTGGAAACATATTAACTCCATAAACCTTGAACATATCATCAGTTCTTCCCTGGATAACATCCAGCCTTGGATAATCCCTTCCGCATTTGCACTTTCCCGGAATAATACGGGATATATCATGAGTTCTGAATCTGATAAGCGGAGCACCTTCTTTTACAAGAGTTGTAATAACAATTTCACCTTCTACACCATCAGGCACATTCTTGCCCGTAACAGGATCAATAATCTCAATATAGATATAGTCATCCCAATAATGTATTCCCTTTTCTCCGGCGCAGTTAATTCCTATTCCCGGACCATAGATTTCAGTAAGTCCGTATATATCATAGAGTTCTATTCCGAGCTCGTTTGCAATATATTCACGTTTCTTATCGCTCCATCTTTCTGAACCGATTACTCCCTTCTTCAAGTATATCTTATCCTTCAGTCCGCGCCTGTTTATCTCTTCTGCCAGCAGCAAAGCATAGCTGGATGTGGCGCAGATAACCGTTGATTTTAAATCCTGCATCATCTGCAATTGCTTATCGGTGTTGCCCGGGCCCATTGGAATTGCCATAGCTCCGAGTCTTTCAGCACCTGCCTGAAAACCAATTCCTGCTGTCCAGAGACCATAACCCGGAGTAATCTGAATTCTGTCTTTGTTAGTGATGCCTGCCGTTTCATAACATCTGGCAAACATTGTTGTCCAGTCTTCCACATCTTTTTTTGTATAGGGGATAATAACGGGCTTACCTGTTGTACCTGAAGAAGAATGAATTCTTACTACTTCTTCATCCGGGACCGCCTGTATTCCAAGCGGATAAGCATCTCTAAGTGCCGCCTTATCCACAAAAGGTATCTTTTCGAAGCCTTCCTGACAGCTGACTCCTGTTATTCCTGCTTCCTTGTACATTTTGCCCAAATAGCTGTCCGAATTAATTAATCTTTTTATCTGGGCATCAACCTGCTCTAACTGCTTTGCATTAAGTTTCATTTTCCCCCTCCTATGGCAATTCCTTTTTCAAAAGCCTTTTTGTTCGCATCCAGATACTTTTCAGGAACTCTTCTTTCGATTTCAGTAAGCACCTGCTCTTTTGTAAATCCAAGCCTGCCGCTGCCTACCGCAACGCCAAGCATTGCAATGTTTATAAATTTGGCTGAACCAAGTTCCGACGAATCCATAACCAGACATTCACAATGTCCGGTAAGATACTCAAGTATTTCTGAGCCGTCATAACCGGTATCATGAAGCGATTCCGCAACAGGCTTCACCGGAACTTTATTAACTATCACTATTCCGCCTTTTTTTAGATAATGCAGATTTCTCACTGCTTCTGCCGGCTCAAAAGCCATAATAATATCTGCTTTTCCCTTAGGAATAAGCGGTGAAAATGATTCTCCGATTCGTACATGACTCGTTACCGAGCCGCCACGCTGAGCCATACCTATCGTTTCCGCAGAATGGACCATCTCGCCGGCGTTCATTGCTGCTGCAGCCAGGATTTTTGATGCAAGAACCGTTCCCTGACCGCCTACGCCGCACAACAAAATATCTTTATTCATTACCGGTACCTCCTATCGCTGATACAGGGCATACCTGAGCGCACAGACCGCATCCCGTACAAAGATCCTTATCGATGGCAGTCTGTCCGTTAACTGAAATAAGTGCCGGACAGCCGATTTCCCTAATGCATTTCTTGCAATTAATACATTTATCACTGATCACGCATTTGCCTGCAGGTTTTGAAACCGCTATACATGGTGATTTAAAAATGATTGCTTTTACACCTTTCTCATTTACACATTCATTGACTGCATTGATTGCTTTTTCCAGATCAAGCGGGTTAACTGTGATTATCTTCTTAAGCCCGATTCCTTCCAATATCTTTTCTATGCTTATTTTACCGGTCGCAGTTCCCATCAGGTTCCTTCCGGTACCCGGATGAGGCTGATGTCCCGTCATTGCCGTAGTAGAATTATCAAGCACGCACAAAACCATATCAGCACCGTTATATACCGCGTTTACCATGCCCGTAATTCCCGAAGCAAAGAATGTTGAATCCCCGATAAAAGCAAATGCCGCTGCATCCTTATCTACCCAGTGAAATCCCTGGGCCATCGTTACACCGGCACCCATACACAGGCAAGTATCAACCATATTAAGCGGCATAGCGTTTCCCAGTGTATAACATCCGATATCGCCACAGTAGTAAGCCTTTTTACCCTGCATAGCTTTCTTTACCGCATAAAATGAGGCTCTGTGAGGACATCCCGCGCATAATACGGGCGGTCTTGCAGGAAGCGCTGGCCTGTCTGAAAAATCAGTGTTTTCAGCACATTCAATACCAAAAAACTTTCCGATAATTACTGCCGCATTGTCAGCACTGTTTTCACCGCTTGCCGGCACTGTATCATCCAGCTTGCCGGATACCTTAATGTTAAGATGATGCTTACCGATAAGCTTTAAAATATTCTCCTCAAGGAACGGACTTAATTCTTCAAAACACAATACTTCATCCACTCCCTCCAATGCCTTAAGCATGAAATCTTCAGGAAACGGGTAGGGAGTGGCAACTTTGATAAGCCTTAAATCCGGATAATCTTTCAGAAATTCTTTGGCATAGGCATAGCTGACGCCTCCTGTGACAACCGCCTTATTTGATTTCCCGGTAAATGTATTGAATCTGTATGATGAGAAGTCTTCGCCTATCTGAATGTTTCTCTTCTCGATCATTGCATGATTGATATATGATAATCCAGGGAAAATTACCCACTTATTAGAATCTTTAATAAAACCTTCATAATCCTTAACCGTAAAACGATCTGCGACATCCACTGATGCATATGCGTGACATATTCTCGTGGTAGGCCTGAATAATACCGGTGTACTGTACTTCTCCGAGTACGAAAATGCATCCTGGATCATCAGAAATGCCTCACCAGGCGATGAAGGATCAAACACAGGAACCCTTGCAAATTCTGCAAATCTTCTTGTATCCTGCTCCGTCTGTGATGAAATAGGTCCGGGATCATCTGCCGATACCACTACCATTCCGCCTTTGACACCCACATAAGCAAGCGACATAAACGGATCTGAGGCCACGTTCAGTCCTACCTGCTTCATCGTAACCATACTGCGTGCGCCACTATATGCAGCTGCACATGCAACCTCCATTGCAGCCTTCTCATTTACCGACCATTCAAGATGAACTCTGCCATCAGAATACTTCGAAATATATTCAATAATCTCGGAAGATGGGGTTCCCGGGTAACCGGATACCAGATTTACTCCGGCCGAAAGAGCGCCGAGTGCTATCGCGCCGTTCCCCATTACATACTCTTTCTTCACTGCCTTTCCTCCTATTGCGAAAATATTTTCACATGATAATTGGCATAAAAAAAACTCTTTCCCGTGACAGTAATCACATTACTGCCGGGACAAGAGTTTGACTCCTGCGGTGCCACCCCGCTTAATGTATTAAATACATCCACTTTGCAGCGTACCAACATACGCATGATTTGTTCACGAAGTTTTCTCTCCGTCTCCCCTACTAAAGAATTAATTCTTTTTCAGTTCGCCCTCAAGAGCCCATTCACTTACCTTAAAGTCTGCCGCATCACACCATCCGCGGCTCTCTGTAGACATCCGGTAAGTTACTATTCTCTGTCATTGGTTTCATTTTCTGTAATAATAGCACTATTTAAAAAATATGTCAATAGCATAACTCCCTGATTCAGATCATGCTGACAATAGATGGCATAAGAACCGATTGGAATAACTCACAAGCCCGGTTCAGCTCAGGTCTATGTCTGATATAGTTATCAGATAGTATTGAAATTTATATAGACGAATCTTACGAATTCCGGTTTGTACTGCGACCGTGAATATGCTTTCCAAAACCGCTGACAACGAAAAAAATCCTGCTTCTGGTTTTCGTATCGAAAGATTGATTTCTCCTGATATTGCAATTATCTTATGGTAAAGTTATCATTAAAAAGTATTTGCTAAAAATAATTATCGATAAACTACTGCGAGGAGTATCCAAAATAATGAATAGTAGCATAAAATATCCACTGTACGAGACTACGGTCTTTGAAAATTTCCGGGTAATGGTCGAAAATGTAGCCGGGAAATATCCCAATAGAATAGCATATTCCTATAAAAAAGACCCGTATGATACAAAAACTGTTGATGTAACCTTCAGAGAAGTACGTGACTATGTACGGAATATGGGTACAGAACTGATATCTTTGGGGTGTACCGATAAAAAGGTCGCCATTGTAGGCGAAACATCATATAACTGGATCTGCAGTTATTTTGCGCTGGTAGCCATAGGAGCGATTGTAGTCCCGATAGACAAGGATATGCCTCTTGATGATTTAATGGGGATACTCAATTTTGCCGAGTGTGAATATATTGTCTACAGCACTTCTGTCGAAGGAAAGATCAGGCAAGTCTGTGGCAACGTTCCCACTTTAAAGACCTATATATGCATGGGTGAGCCAAAAACGGAGTCAGTCCTCAAGCTCTCAGACCTGGTTGAAAAGGGCAAGACAAAATTCGAAAACGGAGATAATTCATACTATGACTATGAAATCGATCCTGACAGGCTTGCGACCATCGTATTCACATCAGGTACAACAGGCAAAGGCAAGGGCGTTATGCTTTCCCAGAAAAATATCGCTTCGGACATGACACAGGGCATGTATCTCTTTGCAATAACACCTAAAACCATGGCAGTGCTTCCACCGCATCATACCTATTGCTCTACGGTGGTTTTTGTCGGACATTTTTCGCAGGGCTGTACTACCTTTATTAACAGCGGACTTAAGTATTTCATGAACGAAATAAAGGAGCAACAGCCAGGTCATCTGGTCCTGGTGCCGCTGTTCGTGGAAACCATGTATAAAAGGATATGGACTACCGCTCAGAAAAGCGGAAAGGCTGATACGCTGAAGCGTATGATAAAGGTCAGCAACTTCTTAAGGAAAATAGGCATAGATTTACGGCACGTATTCTTTAAAAGCATACTGGACAATTTCGGCGGAAAGCTTGAGATGATCATTTCGGGCGGTGCGGCCATAAACCAGGATATAATTGACACGTTTGATGCTATAGGTATAACTATTCTTAACGGATATGGAATAACCGAGTGTGCGCCTCTGGTTTCATGTAACAGAAACAAGTATCAGAAGAAAGGAAGTGTCGGGATCCCTATCATAGGTGAGCAGGTTAAGATTAAAGATCCCGATGAAAACGGAGAGGGAGAGATCTGCGTAAAGGGACCCAATGTTATGCTCGGTTATTATAAAAACCCTGAGGCTACTGCCGCAGTATTCGATGAAGACGGTTACTTCATGACAGGAGATTATGGAAAGCTCGACAATGAGGGCTGGTTATTTATTACCGGCAGACGGAAGAACATCATTATACTGAGTAACGGTAAGAATGTATATCCTGAGGAGATCGAACAGGAGGTACAAAGGATAGGCGGAGTTTCAGAGGTTGTTGTTTATGCCGGAGAAGGAAAGAACCAAAACAATAAGGAAGTTATCGTTGCCGAGATATTCCCGGATTACGAATTACTCAGGTTAAAAGGTATTGAAGGTACGGAGGCTGTCAATGCATACTTTAATATGGAGATAAAGAAAGTAAACAGCAGAATGGCACCGCATAAGACCATCAGAAAGGTGAAGATCCGAGAAGAGGAATTCATAAAGAATACTTCAAAGAAAATACTCCGCCATGCCATTGATAAGAGTATTGATAATGAAGATCCCACGGAGAACTGAGATGAATTACGGATGATTTATCCATAGCCCGCAGATCGACTTTTTATACCACGTAATCTGGGCTTCCAAAAAGATTCAAAGAGGAGAACTCTGGACTGCAAAGATGTGTATCGACTCGTACCTGAAAAAATATCTTTTAAGGGCCATGGAGATGTATACGGTTTCGGTACATAAGGCGGATGTCTGGCATAACGGAAGATTTTTAGAAAAATGGGCAGATGAGGATATTGTCCATAAATTAAGGTCCTGTTTTGCACATTATAACAAGGAGGATATTACTTCTGCGCTAATATCGACTTATGAGTTATTTAGTAAACTTGCGAAAAAAGTTGCCGATTATTGTAATTATCCTTATCCGGATGAAGCAGATACATATGTTGGTGAACTTATGAGACAAAATGCCTTTTATTGATATGCTAATACAAAGACTGAATGGGAAAGCCAGGATAACTTATAAAAATACCCCTTTCATTGGATATCCAATAAAAGGGGTATAAATCATATTTACAGTTTACTTTATTTATTATCGGCATCATTGATTCTGTTAAGCAATATCAGGAAGAATATGATATAAGCTATTGTCATAATAATATGACCTAAGCCTGCTATACCTGAAATTGAAGAATCTACCGCAGTTGATATTTCAAGGTTCAATACCTCTATACATCCACGTACAGCCATCATTATAACTGTTAATAAAAGTCCGATATTGTAAGTTATAAAGAATTTATTGAAATTCTTATGCTTAGTTAATTCAAAAGATTTTTCCAGTAATAATACAATTAAAAAGAATAATGCCCCTAAAACTAATACATGAGTATGCAGACCGCTTAAGACGGTTTTTCCTGTAAAGCTGTTCATTTTTGTAAATTCCCTGTAAAAAGCTCCAAGAACCAATCCCAAAATACTATAAAAAAAACTTAGTTTTGCAATTCTCTTCATCTAATACTCCTCCGTTCATTTAAATTTATTTGAACTTCCAGCATGTTGCTATTAAAGCCCCATAATAAACATACCACCATTTAGTACCGGTAAAAACAAGACGTAAAAATAAGCACTTTGCACAATATCGAAAACTAGAAACATATAGATAAATAAATGATTTTCATATATGTTTTAATGCGGGGATAGATATATGGGGATGCTACAAATCACGCCTGTTCAGAATTTGTTATCCTGGCATACAATTTATGGATCCCGAGTTTCCAGCACAGCAGCATGCCAACGACGGC
>ENA-OWPA01001054-OWPA01001054.1-bioreactor-metagenome-genome-assembly--contig:-NODE-1054-length-22474-cov-3.744341_pt1 | contig 22474 bp, 21 predicted proteins | sample MGYA00238139_ERZ651803 | MGnify/ENA primary metagenome ERZ651803 (study PRJEB26909, sample SAMN07631231) | bioreactor metagenome | isolation source: Switchgrass digestor | place: USA: Dartmouth... | reverse complement strand
CATCATCCGGGACAGCGGCGGCGCTTTCCTCAAAATCGTCGAGGAAAAGGACTGCACCCCCGAGGAACGGGCTGTGACGGAGCTCAACGCCGGAGTCTACGTCTTCCAGGCGGACCGGCTCCTGCCCGCCTTAAGGCAGCTGCGAAACGACAACGCCCAGGGGGAGTATTACCTCACGGACGTGCCGGAACTGCTGCTGCGCCAGGGCGAAAAGGTGGGCGTCTGCCGCCGGGCCTTAGGAGACGAAATCGTGGGCGTGAACACCTTAGAGCAGCTGTGGGAAGTGGAGCGGCTTTTGCGGGAATGCCAAGCCCAGGCCGGCCAATAGCTGGTTCATTTTCTGAAAATTTGCGGCGAAATTGGCCGCCGGGGGCTTGACAACTCGCCCTTCCTGTTGTAATATGACTAAGCTGTCACGCGCGAGTGGTGGAATTGGCAGACTCGCTAGATTCAGGTTCTAGTGTGCTTCACGCACGTGCGGGTTCAAGTCCCGCCTCGCGCACCACAATATAGAGGACTCGATAATACACAAGGATTTGTGTGTTATCGAGTCCTCTTTTTATTTACATGCCGCCAAGATAGGCTCCATCTAATCTGGCATCTAATCTGCCGTGGGCAATTATTCTGAGTTCTACCCCGTTTAACTAATCTAGCAGATAATCTAGATGCAGTACGCCGTCCATAGCATATCCCGTATCCAGATATATACTAATCGTCGTCATCAAAAACAATATCGTTATAAACCTTTCCGCGTGTTTTACTAAGTTTAGGTTCCATATCAGGTTGCATAGCTAATTCAGGCCGGGCATACGGATTATAAGTCCGAAGTATATTCTCATCTAACCCGCCAAAGATGTTTGTTGGAATGTATCCATCAGCAATCATCTGCATTCTTGCCTGCGCTATAGCCCAATCTTTAATTAGTATGCCATTTGTATAAGCATCTCGGATACATTGTGTTGCCATTTTATAAGCAGTTCTAATATCTGTCACTTTATGAAGCTCCCAGAACAAATCTTGTTCAAGCTTCATGAGCTTTTTGTATTTATGGCAGGCTATGATATATTCTCGTACAGGAGCTTGCCCTTTGCCATAATTGCGTATTGCAGTCATCGCCTTCTTTTGTGCCTGCCTGCTATCATGTATTGCAACTGCCCCAGTCAACATACTCCAAAACCCAAACCCAATAATGCTCATCGAATCACACCCTTTCTATGTAATAGACACTAATTGCGTCCGGCATAAGCTTGCCGCGCTACAACGGCAAGGAGAACGCAGCCACACCAAAAGCGACTTTATATGATAATTCTGTTGATGACTGCATCAAATATGTTTTCTTTCTTCTCCTTGATACTCGTCCGGGAATAAAACTGTCGTACAACTTTTATCCCATTCTGTGACGATAAATACTTTTCCCTTACAGGTATTATAAGTGGCAACAATATTGTCCTTGCCACTCTTGATGGCCTGCCGATTCAACTCAATATCCTCCCTGCATTCCATATCCGAAAAATCACCGGCAAGATACCTCCCGATTGCCTTAAAGACTTCGGAAGCAAATTGCTCATCTTTTTTGACGCAATCGGCAATAGCACGAGTCATAACATGATTACCAGGGTTAAAAAGCATTTGATTTCTCCTCCCATAAAATAAAACCGCCCATCAAGGGCAGCAAACCGTCTACAACTTACTCACTCCAAATGTTAAGAACTCGAAATCCAAATACTACATTTCCATCTGGAACCTCGTCCTCTGTTTCAGAAGGATTTGTAGTAAACCTATCGGTGTTGTTAAACATGGTTCTAAGCAACTCAAGCTCTTTTCCCTCAATATATTCATAACTCTTGACAATGAGGCCCAATGTCGCATGTTTCTTGTTTCGCGCCGGAGGTGAATAGTTCGCCTTGAAATTCTTATTTTTGCTCAACGCTTTTGCGGCGTTAGCAAGGTTAACCCATTTGCGGTATTGGTTTAAATCCACCTTCTTTCCGCGCAAATTCTCATTGCGCCAAATAAGAAAGTCAAGTTCTTTTTGAGTAAACTCTACACTCTCACCGTTCTGCGCACGCTTTAGTTTTTCTAGCCATTCCTTCTCGGCTTTTTTGTTCGCATCAATCATCTGTTTAAACCCCTTCAAAAGTTTTTGAGTGGATCTAATTTTGCGGCCTTGCGGCCGTATAGATTATTCGAAATCAAGGCTGAAATTTATAACCGCTTTGGAATATTTCTTTCCTTTTTTAATTCCTGTCTTTTTTTATTCCTGTTGCCTCTCTCATTTCCTTTTCCGCTTGCTTTGTCCTTACTTAATGTTCTCGTTTGCCCTGGGCGTTTGATGTTTTCCGTCGCTTAATATACGAAATATCGGCTGCAATTTATAACCACGCAAAAATAAAAATGGCAGAGATGGCGGCTTTGACCTCTGCGTATTTGTCCGGAACGGTTTGGGGTGCAGTTCATTTCTGCCGACCATTTTGGCCTTACTGTTTTACTGAACCGCCTAAAGCTTCGCGATTCCTTCTTCCCTAATCGTTGCCCATGCTGTTATAAGGCAGATAACTGTTATTTTAAAATTATAAGAAGGCCATAAATCTTTTTATCTTAAGATTTTGGCCTTCTTCTAGTAGAGACAAGCATGTATTCAGTTCAGTAATAGAAGCTCGTAATCCACTGCCAACAATTCATGGGTCAATTCATAAGCTTCAGCACTGCGATTTCTTTCCGGCCGCCTTTTCTGATTTCAATCGTGTCGCTGTCGTATCTCTTAATCAGCGCTGGGTCAAACAGTTCCGTAAACGCGGTCAGCTCGCCAATTTCTTTAAATCCAAAACCGGCGCTTCTGTAGTGCATGGGAATAATCACCGCCGGATCCACCTTGTCAAGCTCCGCTTTTGCCTGCGCCGCGTCCAGCGTATAATAGCCTCCTACCGGCATCATCGCCGCGTCAAGCGCTCCGAGCTGAGCGACCTGCTCCTTCGTGAGCGGGCAGCCGAGGTCGCCAAAGTGCGCCACCCGAATCCCGTCCGCCTCGAGAACATGGATGATGTTTTCACCGCGCTTTGCCCCGGCAGCATCGTCGTGATAGGTGTGGATCTTTTCGATAGAGAAAGGATTTGGCACGCCGCTGTCGATGATTTTGACCGCATCGGTAAAGCCGTGGTCAAAATGGCTGTGGCTGCAGAGCACCATGTTGGCCTGAACATCGAGCTTTCCAAGGCCGGGCACGGTCCCGGGCTTATAGGGGTCAATGACAATACTAAATCCATTATGGCTGATTCGAAAACAGGAATGCCCTAACCATGTGATTTTCATGATTGACATACTCCTTTTCAGATTTGTCTGTTTTGATTATAGTCCGGCCTGGCAATCTTTTCAACTTACGGAGTGCAATCCCGCAAACTCAAGACTGCGGGGTTTTTCATATTTCCGCGCTTTCAGCGGGTTTAAGGCGCAAAGCAAAAATGTCCCGCGGGCGGTCCCGCGGGACATTTTTTCAGGCACGGATTTTCAGAAAGCCGCTTAGACGCTTGCGGCATGGGCGGCCTTAGCTTGAGCGCCGATCTCTAAGCCTTTGCTGAACGCCTCTTCGTTGAGCGCGCGCAGCTCGGGGCGCTTGGCCCCGATGGTCTTGTGGGCCGCGTCGAGCACTTTATCGGGCGGGAGAATCCCCGTATACCCGATAAACGCGCCCAGCATGCAAAGGTTCGCCACGCGCGCGTCGCCCATTTCCCGGGCGATTTCGCCCGCCGGCACCTCCACGACGTGTACGTCCGTCCTGTCCGTCTTTTCCGTGCAGACGGACGTATCCACAAACAGCGTCCCGCCGGGATTGAGCGCATGCTGGAACTTCTTGAGCGCCATATTGGCGAAGACGACGACGTAATCGCTCTTTTCAGCTTTCGGCGAACCGACGGGCTCGTCGGAAATCGTCACATAGCAGTCCGAGGTGCCGCCCCGCTTTTCCATGCTGTAGGACGGGAAATACGTCACGTACTTATCCGTCGCTTCCATCGCGGCAAGGCAAAGCAGCTGGCCGAACACCAATATGCCCTGCCCGCCGATGCCTCCAATTAAAACCGTATTCTCCATCAAAACTCCCCCTGTCTGTCAAGTCTGCCGGCTCAAGGCCCGGCCGGCAGACGCCGCGGGCCCGCTTAAGTAAAGCCCGCTCATAACGTTTTACAGGTTGCGATACACCCCGAGGGGGTACTCGGCCAGCATGCGCTCCTTTACGAACCTGAGCGACTCAAGCGGCGTGAGTCCCCAGTTCGTCGGACAGTTCGAGACGAACTCGACCATGGAGAAGCCCTTCCCGTCCACCTGGTGCTGGAGGGCGTCCTTCACGGCCTGCCTTGCCTTGCGGACGTTCGGCACGTCGATGCACGTCACGCGCGCGATATACGACGGGCCTCTCAGCGCGCTGAGGATCTTGCACATATCCATGGGGTAGCCATGCTCCTTCGGGTTTCTGCCAAAAGGCGTCGTCGTCGTCTTCATGTCCAGCAGCGTCGTCGGCGCCATCTGGCCGCCCGTCATGCCGTAGTTGGCGTTGTTGATGAAGAACACCGTGATGTTGTCCCCGCGGTTGGCGGCCATCATGGTCTCCGCAAGGCCGATGGAGGCGAGGTCGCCGTCTCCCTGATATGTAATCACAATCGTCTCCGGACTGCAGCGCTTGATGGCGGAGGCCGTCGCGCAGGCCCGTCCGTGCGGCGTTCCGATTGCGTCGAGGTCCATGTAGTTGTCGTTGTTGGCGCAGCAGCCGACGCCGTCGACCATCGCGGTCCTGTCAAGAAGGTCCATCTCCTCGAGAACCGACATGATAATCTTTCCGGCGGCCGAGTGCAGGCATCCGGGGCAGTAGCCGTTGATATTCCGGTACAGCCCCTTGGGTCTTGCGTAGATTTTTTTCATAGCCACTCTCCCCCTATTTCGCGCCGTAGAGCTTCTTCGCGGCTTCGATGATGGCGGAGCGCTCGATGATCTCCCCGCCGGAGCGCAGGCACGTTCCAATCGGCGCGCGCTTGCGGACGACCGCCTCCACATCGTACGTAAACTGGGGCGGGATGGACATCTCCGCACAGAGGATGCCGCGCAGGCGGCTGTAGTCGAGCTGCTCGTAGGCGATCTCCGGGAACGGGTGAATCTTGATGGGCCTGATAAACCCCACCTTGTAGCCCTCCTTGCGGAGGATACTCACCGCCGAGCGCGCGATGCGGGCGGAGATGCCGTACGCCGTGATAATCAGCTCCGCGTCCTCCGTCCCGTCCGTCTCGTACTCGATTTCATCCTTCTTCCACCGCTCGTACATCTCCCAGTCTTCCTTGTTCTTCTGCTCCAGGGGGCATCGGACGCCGAACCGGGTGCCGCAGCGGATTTTGTGTGCTTTCGGGGCGCCGCCTCGCCCGCGGACGGCCCACGCCTCGTTGGCCTTTCTCTCGGCGGCAAGGAACTCCTCCGACCGCATCGGCGGCAGCACGACCGGCTCCATCATCTCGCCGGTAAAGCCGTCCGTGAGGATGTAGACGGGGTATTTGTACTTCTGCGCGAGGTCGAAAGCCCTGTACGTCATGTCGACGGCTTCCTGCACGGTCGACGGCGCGAAGACGAGCATGCGGAACCCGCCGTTGCCCGACGCCTTCGTGGCCTGGAAATAGTCCTGCTGCGAGGGCTGAATCGACCCGATGCCCGGCCCGCCGCGGGAGACGTTGCATATTACGACCGGGATGCACGCGCCCGCCATCCACCCGATGGCTTCGCTCATCAGGGAGATGCCGCAGCTCGACGAAGACGTCATGGCGCGGATACCCGTCGCGCCCGCGCCGTAGAGCATCGCCGCGGAAGCCGTCTCGCTCTCCCCCTGAAGGAACACGCCGCCAACCTCGGGCAGCCTTCTGGAGAAGTACTCGGGAATCTCGTTTTGCGGTGTAATCGGATAGCCGGCGAAAAAGCGGCAGCCGGCGCGTATGGCCGCCTCGGCGATCGCCTGACACCCTTTCATGAACACCCTCTCCATCTTCACTCCTCCTTGTACACTTCAATGGCGGCGTCGGGGCAGATCACCGCGCACAGCGTGCAGCCGATGCAGTTTTCCGGATGAAGCGGTACGGCATACTGGTAGCCCTTGCTGTTGACCGCCGAAGTCGTCCCAATGACTTTCTTTGGGCAGGTCTCCGCACAGTACATGCAGCCCTTGCAAAACTCCGGTTCGATTTCGATTTTCGGCATTGTCTCATCTCCTTAACTTACCAATGGCTTTGAGCCACATCAATCGCACGCGTCCTGCCACGGGTAGCGGATATACCGCCTGATCGGGACCAAAACGTCCTCAATCCGGGTAGAAAGCGCGCCGCACAGGTGCTCCATGGCGCACACGAAGGAAATATCAAACCGGCCGCCGAGGATATCCCTGAGCCATATATGCCCTTCGGCGACGTCGTCCGCCGTCGTCTCCATGCCGAAGTTGGGGTTACTGATGATTTGGACGCGGGCGATGCGCGAGGCTTTCGAGATTTTCTCAATCGACCCGGCGATGCTCTCAAAATCCCCCGACCACGCGCAGTACGGGTTGACGACGAAGAAGACGCGGCAGCCGTCCCCGTTTAAATACGCGTGGTACTGCCCGATCATCCTGGCGCCCCGCTCGTTTCCGCCGATGTCGAGGATGACGAAGCTGCCCGGTTCCCTGAGCGCCTCGGCGACGCCGGCGGGCACCGCGGGGACGTCTTCAACCGACTCGGCCGTGTTGGCGTGAAACGCAACGCCGGCCTCTGTGATCTGACCGGCGACGTCGCGCGAGCGAAACAGCGGCTTTGTCTGGTCCATGTCGAAAAAATGAACCTTCCCGCCCGTCTCGTTTTTAAGGCCGATGGCGAAGTTAATGGCGATTTCGGATTTCCCGGAGCCGGATCCCCCCAGGAATACGGCGGCGCTCTTTCCGCCGAGCAGGTCTGTAAAACGCGCAGGCAAAAGCTGAGCCCTCCTTATCGGTTTGCATGGCGGCCGGCCGCGGCGGCATGCCGCGCGGGCGCTTTTAGCATCGTCCATTAGCAATTGAAGTGCATGCATCCACTCATCGGAGAGCGGCATGACGCACTTCAATCGACGCTTATGTCAATGCCAGATTGCTTTCTTTATCCTCGGCCGCCTTTTGCCGTCCCACGGATGCGGCCAGGATTGAACTCTTGCAGCTTCTCCCTCTGAGTTCCCGCATAATTGCCCCGCGCGCCCGCTTACCCGGCGGAGACGTAGCCTTCCCGCTCTTTCAGCAGGTTCTCGCCGGGCTTTATGCAGTGGCAGGCGACGAAATGGTTCGGCTCTACCTCGAGAAGCGGCGGGTTGCCCGCCTCGCACGCCTCGCACCGGTAATCGCACCGCTTGGCGAAACGGCACTCGTCCGGCGGGTCGATGGGCGACGTGACCTCGCCGCGCAGCTGGATCGAATCCTTGTTCCCGCCGACTTTCGGGACCAGTATCGCCGACAGCAGCGCTTTCGTATACGGGTGCAGCGGGTTGTTAAACAGGATTTCGGAAGGCGCCTTCTCAACGATCTGCCCGAGGTACATCACGATGATGTCGTTGGAGAAATAGTGCACCACCGCGAGGTCATGGGTGATAAACATGTATGTAAGGCCCATTTCCTTCTGCAGCTTCTTGAGGAGGTTGAGAATCTGCGCCTGAATGGACACGTCAAGGGCCGACACAGGCTCGTCGCAGACGATGAACTTGGGGTTCATGGCAAGGGCCCTGGCGATCCCGATGCGCTGACGGCGCCCGCCGTCGAGCTCGTGGGGGTAGGAGTTGATCAGGCGCTCGGCGATGCCCACCGTGTCCATCAGCTCGAGTACGCGGTTTTCTATCTCGGCCTTGGACGCCCCCTTCATGAGCTTGTTGAAGATAATCGGCTCGGAGATAATCTCAAGCACCGTTTTTCTCGGGTTGAGGGACGAGAAGGGGTCCTGGAAGATAATCTGCATATCCTTCCGCAGCTCTTTCAGCTCGCGCTTGTTGAGTTTGCAGATATCCCGGCCTTCAAAAATCACTTCGCCTTCCGTCGGCTCAATGAGCCTTAGGATGCACCGGCCGAGGGTGGACTTGCCGCAGCCGGACTCGCCCACAACGCCCAGAGTCTGGCCTCTTTCAATGGAAAACTGCACCCCGTCGACGGCGTGGACCATGCCTCTGGGGGACTTGAAATACTTCTTGAGATTTCTAACTTCCAGAATGGTATCACCCATGATTCTGCCACCCTTCTATATGGAAGCCCGGGTCGTCGTACGCCGTGCATTCGACGAAATGCGTCGGGCTGATCTGGTGGATTGTCGGCGGTTTTTCACGGCACGCGTCCGTCGCGTAGCGGCACCGCGGCGCGAAGGCGCACCCTTCGGGCAGCCTTGTGGGGTCGGCGATCTGGCCCGGAATGGGTTTGAGGTCCGTCCCCTTTTTCGAGATGTCAGGCAGCGAATTGAAGAGCCCTTCCGTGTAGGGGTGCTTCGTGTCGTTGAAAACGTCCTCGAGCGTCCCCTTTTCAACAATCCGCCCGGCGTACATGACCGCCACGTCGTCGCACATCTTGGCGACGACGCCAAGGTCGTGCGTAATCATAATGAGGGCCGTGCCAAATTTTTTCTTTAAGTCGTTGATCATGTTCAGGACCTGCGCCTGAATCGTCACGTCCAGCGCCGTCGTCGGCTCGTCGGCAATCAGGATGCGGGGGTTGCAGGCCAGGGCGATGGCAATGAGCACGCGCTGGCGCATGCCGCCGGAAAACTGGTGCGGGTACTCGCCGGCGCGCTCGCCGGGGATGCCGACAAGCTCGAGCATTTCGACGGCGCGGTCGTACGCCTGCGAGGCCGACACGTTCTCGTGGAGCCTTACGGACTCGGCAATCTGGTCACCCACGGGAATGACGGGGTTTAAGGACGTCATCGGGTCCTGGAAGATCATTGAGATTTCCTTGCCGCGGATTTTTTCAAGCTGTTTGGGCTTGAGCTCCAGCATTTTGTACCCGCACACGTCAATCGTGCCGCTCTTAATCACGCCCGGCGGTTTGGGGACGAGGTTCATGATGGCCAGCGCGGTCGTCGTCTTGCCGGCGCCCGTCTCGCCCACGAGGCCGATGGACCTGCCCTTCGTCAGCGAGAAGCTCACGCCGTTGACGGCTTTGACTGTCTCGTTTTTAAGCTCGTAATGGACGACAAGGTCCTCAACCTCGAGCACTACTTCGCTGTTTGTCGTGCTTTCATCTATCATTGTCTTCACCTTACTGTTTCAGTTTGGGATCGAGCGCGTCGCGCAGCCCGTCGCCAAGGAGTGAACACGCAAACGTCACCAGCATGATGAAAATGCCCGGGAACAGTGTCAGGTGCGGCGCAAGGCTTAAGTAGTTGCGCCCGTCTGAGATGAGCGCGCCCCATTCCGGCAGGGGAACCGGCACGCCAAAGCCGATGAAGCTCAGGCCCGCCGCCGCCAGGACGGAAGTGGCGATTCGAGCCGTCGCCGTGACGATCAGGGGCGAGAGGCTGTTCGGCAGGACCTGCGAAAAGGCGATGCGCATCTCGGACATGCCGATGGCCCTCGCCGCCTCGACAAATTCGCTGCCCTTGACCGACAAGACCGAAGCGCGGGCCATGCGGACAAAACCGGAGATGTTCGAAATGCCGATGGCGAGGAGAAGGTTCAAAAAGCTCGGTCCCATAACGGCGACAATGACCATGCCGAGGAGCATGCCCGGTATGGAAGCCATCACGTCGGACACGCGCATGATGATTTCTTCAACCCAGCCGCCAAAGTAGCCGGCAATCGTCCCGAAGAAAACGCCGACAATAAATCCAAAGGCGACGGAGAAGAAGCCGACGGTCAGAGAATACCGCGTGCCGTAGATTGTCCTCTTAAACAAATCGCGCCCCATGCTGTCCGTTCCAAACGGGTGCTGTGCGCTGGGCGGCTTGAAGCGGTTGCCGGAGTTGATGGCCATGACGTCGTCTTTCGTGATGAAGAGAAAAGAGTAGATCATGAGCAAGACCATTATGATGAGCACGATGAGGCCGAACATGGCGCCCGGATTCGTCTTCAGCCTGTTCCAGCTTTCGACAAAACCGCTCTTTTTCTTGTACCTGCGGGAGGCAAGCGTTGCGGATTGTCCCTGTTTCTGAGTAACGGCGGTCATCTGTTCCCTGCTCATGCTTCAGCTCCCCTTTTCTTCTTGCGGCCTGCCGAGTACATCGCCTTAATCCGCGGGTCGATAAACGCGTAGATAATGTCGACAATCAGGAGCATGACGACGTAGAGGATGGCTGTCATAATCACGCAGCCGCAGGCAAGCGTCGTGTCGCGCCGGTTGATGGCTTCAATCATAAGGTTTCCGACGCCCGGCCATGTGTAGACCGCCTCGATGACGGCGGAGCCGGCCATTGTCAGCGCGAGCATGAGGCCGATTTGCGTCACGATGGGTATCCACGCGTTTCTCAGCTCGTGCCGGATCGTCACGCGCCGCTCCGGCACGCCCTTGGCGCGGGCCGTGCGCAGGTAGTCCTGGCGTGCGACTTCAAGGATAGCCGAGCGCGTCTGGCGGGTAATCGACGCCGACATGGCAAACCCGTTGGCGATAACAGGCAGGACATAGCTCTTCCACGTGCCGTCGTACCCCGCGGGGAAAATCTTAATGTCGTTGGCAAACCAGATCAGCAGCAACAGCCCGAGCCAGAAGGCCGGCATGGAAAGGCCGATGAGCGTAAAGGCCGTCGTCAGGTTATCCCAGATTGTCCCCGCGTGTTTTGCGGCGAAAATACCGAGTGGTATGGCGATGGCGGTTCCTAAGATAAGCGACAAGAGTGAAAGCTCCAGCGTCTTGGGGAATCTGCTTATGTACAGGTCAAACACGGGAAGGCCGGAAATCTGTGAGGTCCCCAGATCGCCGCGGAGCAGCCCCAGCATATATTTCCCGTACCTGTAGAACACGGATTTGTCCAGATCATATTGTCTTCTGAGCGCCTCGATGTCCTCCTGCGTCATCTCCTCGTTTATCATCGTGTCGATGATGGAGCCGGGCGCCGCGTCCATGAGGATGAATATGATCAGGGACACGCAGATTAAGATCGGGATAAGCCAGAGCAAACGTTTTACGATGTACCGTAGCATGAAGGCATTACCCTTTCTATAACGACATTAGCGCGTTGACAAAGGCAACAAGTTGCGAAAAGCGGCGGCAAGAGCGTGGTTTCGTCTTCTTGCCGCCGCTCCAGCACATACCATGTTATCTGCGAGTAAAAGCCTTAAGTGGACTTACTGCTTGATCCTGTAGGCGTAAGCGTAGTCGTGGTTATTGGTCGCGTAGAGCTTGACGCCGCCGCAGCCTTTCCAGCCGGCAACGTACAGCTCCATGTTGAAGATGGGCAGGTAGATGCATTCTTCCGCGACGATCTGCTGAATCTGCCTGTATATCTTTTCGCGCTCCGCCGCGTCGAAGGTCTGGGCTGCCTTCGTAAGGAGCTCGGTCATCTGCGGGTTGTCATAGTTGGCCTTGTTGCCGCTGGAGCCGGGCATCAGATACATCGAGACGCTGGAAGCGAGCGTCGTCCACGGGCCGGAGTTGACGACAATCTGATACTCCGTGCTGCCCCACTGCGTGTAGGAGGTCAGCGTCGGGCCGTCGGTGGCGAAGATTTCCGTCTTCACGCCGATCGCGTTCAGGTTCCCCTGAAGGACCTGCGCGTTGCTGATCGGGTGCGCCATGGCGGCGACAAGCTCAATGGTTTCACCGTTGTATTTGCTCTTGGCGAGGTATTCCTTGGCCTTCTCAATATTGTACTCGTAGGTGGGGACATCCGTGTTCTTAAACTCGGTCTTGTAGCCCCAGAAGTACTCCGCCGGCACGCCGTAGCCGTTTAACGTGATGTTGACGAAGTCTTCCCTGTTCATGGCGTGGGCGACGGCTTTTCTGAAGTTGATGTCAGCCAGTATCGGGTTTTTGAAGTTGAAGGCTATGAAGTTGGTGTTGTTCATGACGTAGGACTCCACGGCAAACCGCGGGTCATTCGTATACTTATCGACGAAGGCGCTGCCGATGCCGCAGAAGTCGAAATCGCCGTTTTCAAACATGATGTAGCGGGCGGTCTCCTCGGAGACGAACTTGAAGGTCATCGACTTCGTCACGGGGAGCTCGCCCCAGTAGTTGTCGTTGCGTTCCACGGTGACGTAGTCGTTGGAGACGAAGTCCGTCACCTTCCACGGACCGGTGCCGATCATCGGCCCTTTCTCAGGGTCTGCCTCGCAGGCTTTCCGGCTCGCGATGCCGGCGTACGGGACGGAGATGTCCGCGATGAAGTCGACGTTCGGGTTGTCGAGCGTGATCTTGACCTCGTAGTCGTTGACGACCTCGACGGATTCAACGTGGGCGTACTTGCTGGCCATGATGGCGCCCGGGGTCGCCTTCGATTTTTCGATGGTGAACTTTACGTCGTCGGCCGTGAAGGGATCGCCGTTGTGGAACTTAACGCCTTCACGCAGCTTGAATGTAAAGGTCTTGTAGTCATCGGTGTGCCACTCCGTGGCCAGGCCGGGAATAATCTCGTTATCGAGCGTCATGTCCACGAGGGAGTCGAAGACGCTGTGGCAGATAATGCCCACCTGGCTGCTGCCGAACGCGGGGTTGAACAGATCGATGACAGTGACCTTGTCGCCCAGGGCGACGTTGAGGTGCTCGTAGTATTCGACCTTTTCCTCAGTGGGGGGCGGCGTCTCGGAAATGCCTTTCGTCGGCGTCGGGGACTCATTGCCTTGAGTGGGCGGTGGGCTCGACTGCGTCTTTCCACCGCCGCATCCAGCAAGCAAAGCGATGGAAAGAGCAATGCAGAGAATAAGACTAATGCTGCGTCTTGACGGTTTCATTGCTTTTCCTCCTTAATTGTTTAATGATGGACTTTCCGTTTTTGCAATTTCATCTGCCGGAAGCCGCTTTAAGTGGAAGAGTAAAAACGGCGCCGTGACGGCAAATGAAATAAAATCCGAAACCGGACCGGCATACAACACCCCATCCAGCCCGTAAATCAGCGGCAGCGCAAACAGGGCCGGGACGAGCACGATGCCCTGCCTGAGCAGGCTGAGCAGGACGGAGTAGATCGGTTTGCCGATGGCCTGGAAAAAGCCGGCTCCCTGAACTTGGAGCGGCACCAGCGGGAGCAAAAACAAAAACGTGACCAAGGCTTTGCTGCTAAATGCGATGAGGTCGTGTTCATTAGATGCGAAAATGGACACGATTTCTTTTGTAAAAAGCCACAGAATGATGTACTCGGCGGCGAGGATTGCCGTCGTCGCGAAAATTCCTTTCCTGACCAGCTCCTTTATTCTCCGGTATTTTTTCGACCCGTAATTGTAGCCTATCAGCGCCTGCGAGCCCATGTTGACCGCCTGAACCGGCGTCGTCACGAACGTCTGCAGCGTTGTCACGATGCCCATGCCGGATATCGCCATATCCCCGCCGTACCGGCGGACGACGACGTTGAGCAGGATATTCACCATCCCCTGGCAAAACTGCACCGTAAACGGCGACAGGCCCAGATACAGGACTTTCAGCGCGTATTTCGCGTCAAACCGAAACACCAGTTTGTTTAATCTGAAGAAACCTTTGTTCTGAACAAAGTGGATAATAATCACAAGCGCGCAGGCAAGCTGCCCGAGAACCGTCGCCAGCGCAGCCCCCTTAAGCCCCCATCTGAAAGCCAGGATGAACAGACAGGCAAAGAGGATGTTGACGATCGGGCCGATGATCACGGAGAGCATCGCAAGGCCCGTCTTCCCCTCGACCCTTATGTAATTTGTCATCCCGATGGCTATCATCTGGAACACGCAGCCAAACAGCAGGATTCTCCCGTACTCCCTCGCGTAGGGGAGGACGTCGCTGCTCGCGCCCAGAGCGGTCAGGAGCCCGTCGATAAACACGTTGCCGAACGTCGTAATGAGGGCGGCGAGAGAGACAATCATCAGAAAGGACAGGTTGAGAATCCTGTTTGCCGTCTCCTTATCCCCTTCGCCGACCTTGATGGCCGCCAACGTGGAGCCGCCCATGCCCAGAAGAAAGCCGAACGACATCTGCAGCAGCGTGATGGGGAACACGACGCTGATGGCGGCAAGCCCGACTTTGCCGAGGTCGTTTCCGATAAAAGCCCGGGAGATGATGTTGTAGATGGCATTGGCGATGTACGACACGTAAACCGGCAGCGAGTATTCAAGCAGAAGCTTCGAGACGCCCGCTTCCCCTATTCTCCGCGTGGAATCGGCCTCCATCGTCATCGCCGCATCCGGGACAGAACCACCGACACGTTCAATATCCCCCCGCTCGGCGGCCTTCCGCCGGCCTCCCCCGCGGACGCGGAGGGAGGCCGGGCGAAGCCGTTTGTATCGGTTAAGCTTTTGGAGCTAAATCCGGGCGCTTACCAGTCGAGTCCGGCCTCGGCGCGGATTTTCTTCGCGATGGCCGACATCGTGCCGTACTTGTGGTCTTCGAGCTCGCGGACGAGTTCGGGGTCGGTGTTCTCCTGGCGCGGCAGCGGCACATCCTGCTCCTCGCAGAGAATCTTCTGGACGCGCTTGATGTTGACGTTGTGCGTCGTCGTCCCTTCCAGCACGCAGACGGCGGCGGCCACGCCGGCGGCCTGGCCGGTGCCCACGCACTGGGAAATCAGGGTGATGCCGTCGATTGTCACGTCGTCGGCCGAGAGATGGCGGCCGGGGCACAGCAGGTTTTCAATCTTCTTCGGCAGGATGCAGCGGTACGGCAGCTCGATGGGCGTGCCGTCGTTGGCCATCGGGACGACGGAGTGCCACGCGATGACGTCGTCGAACTTGTTGGCGCAGGCGATGTCCAGCCTCGTGTAGACGTACTCGCCGTCGAGGCGCTTGGAGCAGCGCGAGCCGAGCTGCGGCGCGATGTCGTACAGGTACGCGTTGCCGAGGAACTGCGGCATGTACTCGCGGCAGAATTTGATGATCCTGCGGATGGAGTTCCTCACGGTAAACTCTGTGTACTTGATGTCCTCGAGGTTGGCGCAGTCGAGGTTGGGCAGCCAGTTGTTGAACCACACGACGTCGTTGCGGTCCGTCGGGAAGAACGCGGTGGGATAGCCGGCCGTCTTGACCAGTTCCTTCTGGAAGGACTGCGCCAGTTCCGGATGGTCCGCCGCCCAGCGCTTAAAGCCTTCAAAGTCCACGCCGCCCATGCGCCACACGAGCGCCGTCTTGTCCCCGCGCGTGGCGGCCGAAGCCCTCTTGAAGAAGGGCGCGCCCGTCTGGCTGTAGAGGTCGCCGTCGCCGGTCGCGTCGATGACGACCTTGGCCATGACGACCTGACGGCCTTCCTTGCTCTCGAAAATTACGCCCTTGACCGTGTTGTTCTCAACAATCGGCTTGGTGCCCCAGGAGTGGAGCAGGACCTTGATCCGCGGCTCCTCCTGGATCATGGCGTCCATCTCGAGCTTGAGCTGGTTGGGCTCGTAATACGGCGCGCGGACGAGGTACTTGTCTTCCGAATCGAGGGATACGCAGCCGTGCACCATGGACCAGCGGTCAATCTTAATGGGCGTTTTTTCGCCCGCCTCGTCCAGGCGTGGGCTTATGTAGGAGCCGGGGGCGTTCTTGTCCAGGCGGGTGAACCACTCCTCCTGAAGACCGCGGACCATGGAGTATTTGCGCCACGTCAGCGCCGGGATCATGAGGACGTAACCGCCGGTCACGTCGCCGCCGAAATACCCGTAGCGCTCCATGAGGATGACCTTTTCGCAGCCGGCGCGCGCTGCGGCGATGGCCGCGCTGTGCCCGGCGGCGCCGCCGCCGACAACCAGCACGTCGCATTCGTCGTAGATGGGCAGAGTGTTCGCCGGTTCCAAGTACGTTTTCATAACTCACACCTTACTTTCTATGGATTTTTATTTTGAATTTCATTAAACGCTCATTCAAAGGATGTTCACATAGGTCAGGACAAAAGCTTCTTTTTCAGTTCGTCCGATTTCCCCGCTATGTACCCGTAAGCCATCTTCGCGATTCCCGCGGCGTTGCCCTCGTCGGTGTCGATATGCGCCAGGGCGCCTTCGTCCGGCGGGCCTCCCACGCGGACGACGGTGTCGTCGAAGATCAGCGTACGCTCGTCGCTTTCAATGACGAGCCAGACGACATCCCCGTCCTGGATATTGTGTCGCTCCGCCATGGCGGGGCTCATGTGGATGTGGCGCTTGGCGACGATGACGCCTTTGTCGAGCGTCACTTCGCCGACCGTGCCGACAATCTTGATGCCCGGCGTCCCCTCTATATCCTCCGACATCCGGATAATCCCCGGCACGCCGAGCGCCCGCGCGTCCGTCAGGGAAATCTCAAACTGGTTAAACTTCCGGCACGGGCCCATGACGGCGACGTTTTCAAACCGGCCCTTCGGCCCGACGACGGTCGCCCGCGTCGTGGATAAAAACTGCCGGCTTTCCGTCGGCTCGACGGGCTCGATAGGATGGTCTTTGCCGAAGAGGATGTCCACCGTCTCACGCGTCAAGTGAAGATGCCTTGCGGAAACGAGCACGGGGAATTTCTCTTTGGCGATTTCGTTTGCCATAAGCTCTCAACCCTTTCAGTTAATAAGCACGTAAGAAAACGCACATCGTTTACTAACATATATTTAAAAGTTGTGTGTCCTATACATTCTTCCGCCTGGTTGCCGGCCCTTACCCCTCCAAATCCTCAAACAGCTTTTTCTGGCGCACCTCGGCGTAATCGTTGACGGGCTCCTCGCCGCTGAGCACCCGTGTGATGCCGCCGGCGAGCGCCTCCATTTCCATCGACCCCGGCACGACAATCACCGGCGCGAGGTACTCGACGCGCTCTTTAATCATTCCGGTAAACATCGCCGAGTGCGCGATGCCGCCCGTGATAATGATGGCGTCCACCTTGCCATAGAGCACGGCGCCGAGGGAGGCGATGTCCTTGCTGACGTTGTACGCCATGGCCTCGTAGACGATTTTGGCCTTCTTGTCCCCTTCGCGGATCCTCTTTTCAACCTCGATGCAGCTGCTTGTCCCAAGGTGGCCGTACAGCCCGACGTCCTTTTTCAGGATGCGGTCAATTTCCTCTTTGGTGTTGTTCGGGTTGGAAAACAGCTCAATCAGGAACGCCGAGGGGATGCGCCCGGCGCGCTCGGGGGTAAAGCTCCCCTCTTCCGCGGAGTATGTGTCGATGATGATGCCGTCTTTATAGGCGAGCGTGCAAAAGCCCCCGCCCAGGTGCGTGACGATAAAGGCCGAGCGGTACGGGTCCCGCCCCAGCTGCTCGGCGACCTTACGGGCGGTGGCCCGGCAGTTTAAGGTGTGGGACGCGATCCTCCGCCTGCACCCGGGAATGCCGGTGACGCACGCCACTTCCGGCACCTCGTCCGTCGGCACCACGTCGTAAAGGAAGGCTGGAACGTTGTATTTCTGCGACAGCTCGTTGCCGATCATCGTGGAGGCAAACAGCCCGATATGGCCGAGCGTGCCTTTTTTGCAGTCCTCCGCGACCTGCGGCGTCAGCCGGTACGCCCCGTGCCGGTAGCTGCCCATCTTGCCGACGCCGCGGACGGCAAACGCGTCCATTTTGGCAAGGTCGATGTCGTTTTCTTCCACAAAATCCGTGACGACTTTTTTGTAAAAAGCGATGATGCTCTCGGGCGTCTTCAGGGCCCTGAGCTCTTTTGTGTCGTGCGGCACCTCCGCCTTTTTGACGATGGCGTCATTCTGGCAGTACGCCACTTTCGACGAGGTTGACCCCATGTTGATGACGAAAATGTTCCACTTTTTGCTCATGAACTCCTACCTCAAATACTCGTTTCTTTTTATCTTTTATCATTTAAAGCCCCTCGAACTCTTGTTGACAAATTTGAATGTGCTATGATATTTTCTGGAAGAGTGATAGAGGGAGCTGATACATTTGAAAAAGAAAAAGGCCGAAGACTATCTCGTCGAGCTCACCGATGCGGACAGGCAGATCTTGGCGTCCTACTGCACCTTGTGTGACTGCCTCGGCGCCTATCTCGGCAGCGCTTATGAAATTGTCGTGCACAGCCTCGGCGTCGGCGACAATTTTACTCTCAAAGTTGTCAACAACAAGTCCACGCGCGCGGTAAAAGTCAACGTCGACACGTCGTTCGTTCTGGCAATCGAGCAACTCCACGCGCGCATGGTCAGCGGCGACCTGCCCGTCATCGTCTACTTTGGCTCGGGCAAAACGGGCACGGATATGTACAAATCCACGACCATCGGCATCATCGGCAGCGAAAACAGGCTCATCGGCATGCTTTGCATCAACTTCCAGCTCAACGCGCCGTTTATGGATATCATAAGCAGCCTCGCCCTGCCGAGCAATCTCGTGGCCGGCCACCTCCTGCTCAACAACCAGAACAACAACTACGGCTATGAGGCAACCCTCTACGAGATGATTCAGAACACGAGAGACGTCGTCATAAACAATCCCGAGATCCCGCAGAAGTTTAAGAGGAAGGAAATCATCCGCCGCCTCTACGAAGCCGGCGTTTTTGAAATCAAAAACGGCGTCGCGATCTGCGCCGAGGTTCTGGGCGTGACCATCACGACCATTTACATGCACATCAGGAACCTTGACGAGGCAAAAGCGTCGGGCGGCCGGACACACTAGGCTTCTCCAGCGGCCGGGTCCTTTCGCTTTCAGCGGGAGAGCCCGGCTTTTGCATTTTATGCCAAAAAACGCGCCTGACTTGATTTTTTTGCAATCAAGCCGCGCGGGCTCTTTCCCCCGCGCCCTTTCTGTATGGTCAATTATACCATCTGGAGATTTTGTGTCAATGTTCAAATAACGGCAGATATTCCGAGACAAATGTTATCATTTTACCCATATTAGGCGGCCTTTTTTGGTTGTTTCCCCGGCAATTGCTACGGAAACCCCACGAACACGCGCGCGCCAAAATTTAGGATTTTTAAGTTTGCATCGGGCGCGAGGCGGTTGCCGCGTGTTTGCCCGCGGGCAACCGCGCTTATGTAACCGGGTGCTTCCTCGCCCATTCGCGGCCGTACGAGGCGAGCTCGTCGAGGTAGATTTCGTTGTTCCACTTTCTAAAGCAGCGGCTGATGGGGATGGACGGGTAGAACCGGCCGGCGGGGCAGTAAGTGTCGATCGCGCGGCGGACTTCGGCCCTGATTTCTTCCTCCGTGATGTTTTCCACGTCGATGGCGGGGCCGTCGATGCCGCCGTTCATCGCGAGCTTTCCGTCCGTCACCTGCTGGATTTTCACGATATTGTTCTGCGGAATCACGCCCTGCCACACATCGATGCCCATCTCGACCATGTCGAGCACGATGGGCTCGCAGATGCAGTCGGCGTGGTGGACAAACATCATCCCGCACTCGTGGGCCGTTTTGACGATTTCCTTGTGCAGCGGCTTGATAATCTCCCGCCAGACGTCGGGGGGAAGGAAAAGGTTTTTCTTGTATCCCCAGTCGTCGTGATAGACGATGATGTCAGGCTGATAATACTTTGCCGCGAGCTTAATGCTCTCGATCTTAAAATCGGCGATGACGCGCAAAAGGGCGGCCATCTCCTCGGGGTATTCGAGGTAATTCATCAGCGCCTCCTGCATGCCCATGAGGTGGTGGCTGCGCTCAAACAGCCCGCGGGTGCTGAAAAAGGCGCAAAACTTCACGCTCCTGTCAATGCGCTTTGCCTGCTCCCGGGCCACGCTCCAGTCAAGGCCCGAAAGAGGCGGCACCTCAAGCTGCTCTTTCCACTTCGTAATATCCTTGATGACGGCGTTGCCGCTGTTGACCATGGGGTGGGCGCCGGGAGAGCCCGGGTCAAAACGAAAAACCGTCCCCCACGAGTCCCTGTGTTCGCGGCCGTCCTGCGGAATCCTGTCGCGCATGAAGACAGGGTCCTGCACGAATTCGAGCGCCTCCATGAAATCCCCGTAATACTCCGGCTGCTGGCGGTTAAACACTGCCATGGCGTTTTCTCTCGGTGTCATTTCGCATCCCCTTTTCGTTATCCCGGCGGCGCCCTTTGCCGCTCCGGGTTAAACTGCGTTTTCAAAAAGCCGCTTGACGCCTTGCCGCTTGGCCCTGCGGGCAACCGCTTCAAACGCGGATGGGACTGGAAACGGTTTTAATTTAATTTTTTTAACTTTTCCTTTTATATACCCTTTTCCTGGATGAATGTCAATAAGCCCATGCAGATTTGTAAAAAGTATGAATATTTAAATGTATTTTTGTCATATCTGGCTAATACGCATGAAATGCCCCCGTTTTCGTCTCAATTTACCAAACTGCCCGCAGCGTTTTGAGCGGCTTTTTTCACAATAAAATTTTATTCTTTAAATCGTCGGCATATTTCTCTTTTAAAGGCCGTTTCCGGTCAACACGAAAACGACTGCCCGATGCGCATTCTCAACTGATTTGAATAAAAACCCCGGCTTGTGTGCGGCACAAGCCGGGGTTTTGTCATAACGCGCCGAGGCTGTCAAACCGGCTCAAATCCGCCTTACTCCTCGCCCGACGCGATATGCGCGGCCGCCTGGCGGGCCCAGACGAGGGCGCGGGAGTGGCTGTTGCCGTTGAGCAGGAGCGGGTAGTCGACGCCGTGGAGCCCGCCCGCCACGTTGCCGACGGCGTAGAGGCCGGGTATCGGATTTTGGTTTTTGTCCAGAACGCGCATGTTGATGTCGGTGAGAACGCCGCCGAAGACGTTGAGCAGCGCCGGCCCGAATTTCAGCGCGTAATACGGGGGCTTTTCAATGCTGGTGAGCAACTCGCTGCGCTTTCCGTAGTCGAGGTCGACGCCGAGCCGGACGAGCTCGTTGTAGCGGTTTACCGTCGCCACGAAGGTGTCCACGGGGACTTCCATCTTTTCCGCGAGCTCTTCGAGGGTGTCCGCGACAAAGCAGGCGCCCTTTTGTATGTACGCTTCGATGGCTTCGCGCACGCCGTTGTTTTCGTCCCACGGCTGGCCGTATTCCGTAATAAGCGGCTCCGTGAACTGGCCGCCCGCGATGTGGACGCGCTCGCCGACTTCCTCGAACCACTTGCTGTCGAAGACGGAGAACGCCCAGTCACCGTCGCCCCACTGCGGCTGCATGAGGATGCGGATGGACTTGGCCTGGGACCACGTGTCCTCGTTCATGAAGCGCCTGCCGAGACGGTTGACGTGCAGGAAGAAAAAGCTGTACATGGCGTAGGAAATCAGGTGCAGGGACAGTGCCCACGACGGTTCCTCCATCGCCGCGCCGATCCAGAACGCCATCTTGTGGCCGTCTCCGGTGTTGATTCCCGCGGGGAAGTAGCCGTTCTTTTTCGGCTTGAGGCCGAGCGGGCAGTATTTGGCGAGCATCTCGGGGTCACCGCCGATGTCGCCCGTCGCGAGGATGACGGCTTTTTTGCCCGTAAAGCGGCGGTACTTACCGTCCTCGCATTCGGCGATAAAGCCCGTCACGCGCCCGTCCTTCTTTTCAAGGTACTTCGCGTTCGTGTTCCGCATGACCTTGTTCCCGCCGTTGAGGATGACTTCCTGCAGAATTTCGCAGAAGAGGAACGCGCCGTACGTCTTGTAGTGGCTGCCCTTTTTCTTCTGGAAGTAGTGCGTGGCGGGGTACTCGGTAAACTCCGGGCCCTTATAGTAGCCGCCGTAGAGCTTAAGCTCCACTTCGTCCCCGGCCAGATTCAGAAGCCACATGACGGCTTCCTCGCTCTTGTTGATGTAAAGCCAGAGGAGGTCTTCGTTGACGCGGCTGCCGCAGGTGTGCATCCACCGGCGGGCAAACTCCTGCTTGTCGATTTTGATGCCCAGCTTGCGCATGACGGGCGAGTCGAGGCACGCGATATGCGCCCCGTGGGCGACGAGGCCCCTGAACTTGTCCACGACGATGACGCTCATCCCCAGCTCCGTGCAGCGCGCGCCGGCGGCAAGGCCGGCGATGCCGCCGCCGATGACGACGACGTCCGCCTCAAGCTCCTCGACGATTTGATCCTCGGGAATCGGCGGAGGCGGCACTTCCCAGGAATACCGGATTTTCTCTTTCACGTTGTCCGGGTCGTTGACAGCGCCCTTGAAAATGGATCTGTCCACAGGCTCGCTCGGGCCTATTCCCCGGATTTCGTTTTCAGTAACCACTCTATACATCTCCCAGCATGTAGTATTTATGTGCTACTATAGTAACAGGATTTGGAGCTATTGGCAATTGTTTTGCCGCTTTCAGGCGCGCTTTTTTGCAATTTCAATAATACTATTCATAAACGGTTATAGTAACAGGGATTTGGCGCGGCGGGAAAGCGTTTTACAGGTTTCAGACACACCCTTTTGCAGTTTCGATAAAAGCGTCCAAATACGGCGCAATCCATTTGGACTGATGGCAGGTCATCTGGAGGCACAGGTTATAACCCTTCCGGAAAGGGAGGGCGCGCAGGACTTGGCGCTGCAGTTCCCTTTCGGCCGCCAGCCTCGGAAG
>ENA-OWPA01001052-OWPA01001052.1-bioreactor-metagenome-genome-assembly--contig:-NODE-1052-length-22522-cov-15.745600_pt1 | contig 22522 bp, 23 predicted proteins | sample MGYA00238139_ERZ651803 | MGnify/ENA primary metagenome ERZ651803 (study PRJEB26909, sample SAMN07631231) | bioreactor metagenome | isolation source: Switchgrass digestor | place: USA: Dartmouth... | reverse complement strand
AGTAGCTTTATTACATAAATGAGGTGAAAAAATGATAAAGTAGAAATCATTTTACACCACTTGACAAGACACTATCTAAGCGGTTTTTTTATTGTTATCCACAATTTATGATTATTCTGTGTATAACACCCCGAAATTCGCGTGTAAAAACAGGCTTTTTTATTTTATATAAGCAATTTTCTGTTGACAGACATATGACTCTGACACATCAGACTCATATATACTTGAACAGCACTGCCTAATAATCGAATTGCCCATTATTTGTTCTTTATCACTGCATAATACTTTTCCAAGCCATTATGAGCAGTGTCGTAAAAAGTTTATATGCACCGATAATTCAACTACTATCACTTTATGCTTTAAACGCAGAAATGCCGGGGCACACTATCTTTTTTATAAACGGCACCCCGGCATTTAATATTTTGAAATCACCGTTATTTAATGTACTATATCAGGAAGCACTTCATTTACTTCCTTACAGGCTTTAAGACATCCTTTCCGACCCATTTTCTCAACACTTCAGGAACTACCACACTTCCGTCTTCCTGCTGGAACTGCTCCACGATTGCAGGAAGAACGCGGCTTGTAGCAAGTCCGGAACCGTTTAGGGTATGGACGAATTCGGTCTTCTTGCTGCCCTTTCTTCTGAACCTGATGTTCCCCCTTCGCGCCTGATAATCATAGGCATTGGAGCATGAGCTTACTTCTTTATAGTCATTCATGCTGGGAATCCATACTTCTATATCATATGTCTTCCCCATTGAAGCACTGCAGTCGGCCGCGGCAAGTTTAGACACACGGTAATGCAGGCCAAGCCCGGCAACAAGGCGTTCCGCCTTCTGAATCAGCTCGTCCAGCGCTTTTTCAGACTCTTCAGGTAGCGTATACTGGAACATTTCCACCTTGTTAAACTGATGGCCCCTTATCATACCCCTTTCTTCGGCCCTGTAGCTTCCGGCTTCCTTTCTGTAGCAGGGAGTATATGCAAAGTACTTCTTTGGAAGCTCATCTTCATTGAGTATCTCATCCCTGTGAAGGTTAACCAGAGCGGTTTCGGCCGTGGGAAGTATGAACTGCATCTTTTCGCTCACTTCACTGGTCTCGAGCCTGAAAACATCCTCGCTGAACTTGGGGAACTGTCCTGCAGTAAACCCGCACTGGTAATTCAGAATATGCGGTGGCAGGATAAACTCATATCCATCCTTCAGGTGCTCCTCAATGAAATAATTAAGGAGGGCCCATTCAAGGAGCGCACCGTCTCCCGTATAAAGCCAGAATCCGTTGCCTCCGAGCTTCACACCTCTTTCATAATCTATCAGACCCAGCGATGTAACAAGTTCCACATGGTTCTTCGGAGCAAATGTGAATTTAGGCTTTTCGCCGTATACCCTTACGACCTGGTTGTTTTCCTTGCCGCCTGGCACCACATCATCCGCAGGAATATTGGGAAGTGCGGCTATGAATTTGTTAATCTTCTCCTCAAGATCCTTCAGCTCATCATCCATCTGTTTTACCTTTTCGGAGATATCCTTCATTTCGGCAAGCAGGCCGGAAACATCCCTGCCCTCTTTCTTGAGAAAGGGTATCTGTGATGAAACCTTGTTCTTCTTTGCCTTGAGCGACTCGGACTCAGCGATGAGGGACCTTCTTTTCTGATCCCACTCGAGAAGCTCAGTGAAATCAACATCGACAAGTCTTTTTGCCAATGCTTTTCTTATTCTCTCCGGATCCTTTCGTATTTCGTTAATGTCAAGCATATATGTTTCTCCTTTCCTTCTTACATCTTATGCCTTTGTCAAAGCCATGCTAAGAGCCTCTTTCTCCTCTGCCGACAGTTCCTTGTCAACCGGCTTTCCGTTTTTTATAGGCTTGGCATATACATAGGAATTTTCCCTGGCATATATGCCTGTCAGCACGAGGCCGCTGTCACTGTCATCCAGTGCAGCAATGGAAAAACTCATATTGTTCCCTATATTGTCAAATGCATTATATGTAACCATTCCAAACTTTCTTATGCATGACGGAAGCTTGTCCTCCACAACATCCAGCCTTTTCTGAATATTGTTTGAAAGTTTTCTGTTTATATGCTCCAGTTCCTTTGCATAAGAAACCATAAGGTCTTCCACATCCTTGTCACTGAGTCCCCTTATGAGCTGGCGGTATTTCTTCACTACCGAACTTACCCTTACATGATTTATGATGACAAGAATAAAACTCAGGGCAGCAAGGGCTGTCCCCGCGTATAACAAATATGTTTCCATATCCATCCTCCATGTTCTTTTTATATTTCGGCAAAGTTGAAATATAGGCCCTGTTTTTGATTCTCAGGCCATTTTATATACGGTAATGATTTTATATTACCGGACAAAACAAAATCAATTCTGAAGTCAAACAGACGGGGTACTATCTGCCAATATTTAGCAGCATCTCTACAATTCTGTCAAACTCATCTCTTGAATAATACTCTATTATTATTTTTCCCCTGTCCTTCCTTCGTTTCAGATCAATCTTTGTCCCGAATATGGTTCTGAGGTCCTCAACCAGATGGGCGGTTTCATAGTCTTCCTCAGGCTGTACGGGCTTTTTAGCCGCCGGCTTTCTTGTCTCCTGTGCCGCAAGCCTTTCAGCCTCCCGCACATTTAGTCCTTTTCTTACTATGAGTTCTGCCAGCTCCTTCTGCTTCTTTTCATCCTCAATTGAAACAAGCGTCCTTGCATGGCCGCTTGTAAGCCTTCCGTCAATCAGCATGTCCTGGATTTCTTTTGCAAGTGACAGCAGGCGGACCGAATTTGCAACGGCGGCACGGCTTTTCCCGACAACCCTTGAGACTTCTTCCTGGGTCATGTTGTACTCATCCATGAGCTTCCTGTAAGCCTCTGCCTCTTCAATAGGATTGAGATCCTCCCTCTGGAGGTTTTCAATAAGGGCTATCTCCATCGCCTGTTTGGAAGACATATCCCTTACGACTACCGGAATGGTCTTGAGCCCTGCAAGTTTTGCCGCACGCCAGCGCCTCTCGCCGGCAATTATTACATAACGCGATCCTTCCTGTTTTACGATGATGGGCTGGACAACACCGTGCTGCTTTATGGATTCGGCCAGGGCCTGAAGTTTTTCCTGGTCGAATACCTTTCTTGGCTGCCCGGTATTGGGCTCAACATCATTAATCTTTACCTCAAGAATGCTTTCCTGGGAGCTGTTCTGAACCGGTTCCGTGTTCAGAAGAGCGTCCAGTCCTCTTCCCAATCCCTTTCTCATGGTTCCCATGACCTCTCCTCAGTTTTTATCCATATCTTCTGTGCTTTCTATAACCTCATCGGCCAGATCCATGTAGCATTCGGCACCTTTCGACTTTGGGTCATAAAGTATTATAGGAAGACCGTAGCTCGGCGCCTCACTGAGCCTGACATTTCTCGGTATGATTGTTCTGTATACCTTGTTTCCAAAATACTTCTTCACTTCGTCAACGACCTGTATTGAAAGGTTTGTTCTTGCATCAAACATGGTAAGGACAACGCCTTCCACGCTAAGATTCCTGTTAAGATGCTTCTGCACCAATTTTACCGTATTCATTAGCTGGCTAAGCCCTTCAAGGGCATAATATTCGCACTGTATCGGGACAAGTATGGTATCGGCCGCTGTAAGCGAGTTTACCGTAAGAAGCCCCAGTGACGGAGGGCAGTCTATCATTATGTAATCAAATTTGTCCTTTATATTCTCCAGGGCATCTTTCAGCCTTGTCTCCCTTGATATTACCGAAACAAGCTCCACCTCGGCGCCGGCCAGATTTATGTTTGACGGGCATACCATCAGATTTTTTATTTTTGTCGGAACCAGAGTCTCCTCTATATTTGTCTCATTTATTATTACATCATAGACGGAAAGCTCTACCGTATTTTTGTCTATGCCGAGCCCGCTGGTACTGTTGCCCTGGGGATCAATGTCTATAAGGAGGACCTTCTTGTTCTTTACGGCAAGACAGGCGCTTAGATTGACAGCCGTAGTCGTCTTGCCAACTCCCCCTTTTTGGTTTGCAACTGCGATTATTTTGGCCATACCACACCTCGTCAACCTTTATAAACCCAAATTATTATAACATATATTGCCGCGACGTAAACAATTGTTTCACGTGAAACATCACCGTAAGACAATGTAATTTCGCTTTCCATAAAGTTTAATTGTATTTCGGAGAAAATATAAAACTGTTATAATGATTAAATTCTATCTATCGATAAATTAATAATATTAATAACAGAAATGACCTATTATACTTCTTTCTTAATTCTAAATGATTATTTACACATCATGATATTCGGAATAAATGTATTATATCTTAAGTTTAAACTCAGATAACTAAATTATTAATTATATATTATCATCCAATGTAGCTTTTACTAACGTGTTATTTTTTTATTAATCCACTGCTATTAAAATAACTTTGATAAGATAAACATAATTTGTTTCACGTGAAACATTTCAGTATACTTCCTTATAAAACATTCTTAAAAGAAATACATTTTATATTTTAACTCATACTATTTTATACCATAGAATTAAATTTTCGTCTTCTCTTAAAATCTCATTTGACGGATGTATCATTTATGTCTTATCACTTATGTTTCACGTGAAACATATTGTTTCTTTTGGAGGAATAAATATGTGTAGCGAGGACTTACATCAGGAGTTTATCATATGGAAAGTAACAATAAATTCCATACATTCCGTGGCTATCAGCTTTTGGAGCAAAACAGAAAACTGCTTACATCTTCAATGGAAGATTACCTCGAAATGATATATCGTTACAGCCTTACTGAAGGATACGTAAGAATAAATACTATATCAGAATTATTAAACGTTCAGGCATCTTCTGCCACAAAAATGGTTCGGAAGCTCAGTGAACTGGGGATGGTTGATTACAGAAAATACGGCATAATCTCTCTGACAGAAACGGGAAGTGAAATAGGCAGGTTTCTTCTTCATAGACATAACACAATAGAAACATTTTTAAGGATTCTCGGGGTATCTGATAATCTCCTGGTGGAAACCGAGCTCATTGAGCATGCCATATCAGTTGATACCTTAAACAGGCTTCATGCTCTTACAAAACTTTTTGAAAAATATCCGGGCCTGAAGAACGAATATAAAAATATATTAAATAATTAAAATAAACAGCTGACAAATAATTCTGCCAGCTGTTCATCAAAATATTCAAGTCTATTATTAATTTTATTATACATCAAGGTTATTGACCATTTTGGCGTATTTCTGTATGAACTCCTTTCTCGGTTCAACCTTTTCACCCATCAGTACAGTAAATATCTCATCGGTAACCACAGGGTCATCAACATGTATCTGAATCATTGTCCTTGTTTCAGGATTCATGGTTGTTTCCCAAAGCTGTTCTGGATTCATTTCGCCAAGTCCTTTGAACCTCTGAATGGTAAGGTTGCTGTCTTCCTTGCTCCAGTTCTTTTCGGCAAGAAGTTTCTGAAGTTCCTTGTCGTTCTGAACATAATATTCCTCCTTGCCTTTTTTCACTCTGTAAAGCGGCGGCTGTGCAATATATATGTGGCCCTGCTCTACAAGTGGTCGCATGTACCTGAAAAAGAAGGTTAAAAGCAAAGTTCTTATATGCTGTCCGTCAACATCAGCATCGGCCATTATGATTATCTTGTGATACCTCAGTTTTGTTAAATCCAGGTTTTCTCCTATGTTAACGCCCAATGCAGCTATAACAGGTGAAAGTTTGTCGTTTCCGTATACCTTCTCTTCTCCTGCTTTTTCAACGTTCAGCATCTTGCCCCATAATGGAAGGACCGCCTGGTATCTCCTGTCCCTTCCCTGTTTTGCGCTTCCTCCTGCTGAATCACCCTCAACAATAAACAGTTCGCATTTTGATGGGTCCCTTTCTGTGCAGTCCGCAAGTTTTCCGGGAAGAGTTGTGGATTCAAGGGCAGACTTTCTTCTTGTCATTTCCCTTGCTTTTCTTGCAGCTTCTCTCGCCCTGAAGGACAGCAATGCCTTGTCTACAATAAGCTTGCCTGTCTTTGGGTTTTCCTCCAGATAATAACTCAGTCTTTCTGTTACAATATTTTCTGTAAATGCCCTTATATCGGCATTTCCGAGTTTGGTCTTCGTCTGGCCTTCAAATTGCGGTTCAGTAAGCTTTACGTTAATAACAGCCGTAAGTCCCTCCCTTACATCATCACCTGTAAGGTTCTTGTCGTTTTCTTTCAAGGCATTAATTTTTCTTGCGTAATCGTTTATGACCTTAGTAATGGCGGATTTGAATCCCGTTACATGGGTTCCGCCTTCGGTGGTGGGAATATCGTTTGCATAGCTGAAGACGCTTTCGAGGTACGAATCGGTATACTGCATCGCTATCTCAATTTCAGCGTCTTCCTTTTCTCCCCGTATATAAATAATGTCATGATGTATTGCTTCCTTGTTTCTGTTAATATATTCCACAAATGAAACAATTCCGCCTTCATAATGGAGTTCTGTTCTTTTCTCCTCCTGGCCTTCTTCATTCTTTCTTTTGTCGGTAAGGATAATCTTTATATTCCTGTTCAGAAATGCAAGTTCCCTGAATCTTTTAAGAAGTATATCGTAGTCAAATCTGACGTCGTCAAAAATTTCCTCATCAGGCCAGAATGTTGTCTTGGTCCCCGTTTTTTCGGTCTCCCCTATGCATTCTACGGGAGTTACAGCAACTCCCCTTTGATAAACCTGACGCCAGATTTTTCCTTCGCGGCACACTTCTACTTCCATTCTTTTTGACAGTGCATTTACAACGGCGGCACCGACTCCATGCAGACCTCCTGATACTTTATATCCTTCGCCTCCGAATTTTCCGCCGGCATGAAGCATAGTATGAACAACTTCCAGGGTAGAAATATTCATCTGGGGATGTATTCCGGTCGGGATTCCCCTTCCGTTGTCGCATACGGTAATGCTGCCGTCTTCATTTATGGTTACTTCAATCCTGTCGCAGTATCCTGCAAGCGCTTCGTCAATACTGTTGTCAACTATTTCGTATACAAGATGGTGCAAACCACGTGTGGAAGTGCTGCCAATGTACATACCAGGCCTTTTTCTGACGGCTTCCATTCCATCCAGTACCTGTATCTGTTCTTCAGAATAACTTTCTACATGATTGCCATCAATCATCCATTAGCTCCTCCGTTTCCTTCTTTCGTCATTTGCTCCATCTTTTCAAGCTTTTTGTATCGCCTGAACAGAGTAGTTACTGAAAGCGGCGAAAGGTAGATAATCTGCATATCGTTTTTATACGCAATGATGAAGGATTTTGGCATTTCCTCCTCATCTATCGTCTTTATGAATCCTTCTTCCTCTCCTGTTTTGAGGAATTCCCTCGTTATTTCCGATATGGTGGTCTTTTCCATATCCATTATTGCTATAATATCCTTAACATTTATTATTTCATCTCCGCCAAGATGAAGAAACACAAAAATCACCCATCTAATTTTAATCTTATTGAAAAATCAGGTCAAACAACTCTTGTAACTGTTCCTGATACAACTCTGTATTTGTTGGCATTTCTGAACTCACCGCGGGTAAGCCTCTTGTCATCCGTTGTGGTAATAATTGTCTGTATCCCCTTAAGGCCTGTCATAAGATATTCCTGTCTCTTCATATCCAGTTCTGACATTACATCATCAAGCAACAGTACCGGTCTATCCCCCTTCAGTTCATCTATCCATCTCAGTTCAGACAGAACAAGGGCCAGCGCGAGCGACCTCTGCTGTCCCTGGGAACAGTACTGTCTTGAATTCATACCGTTTAGCATTATTACTATGTCATCCCTGTGAGGTCCGTAAATGCACTGTCCAAGTTCTTTTTCCCTGGCCATGCCTTCCCTGAGTTTTCTTGAGAGGCATTCCACATAATATGATTCATCAGACCCTGAAGGACAATCGGTATATGTTCTGTAAATGAGTGCAGATTCTTCCTTTCTGTCTGATATTGACGCCATTTCTTCCTTCATGAAGACATCAAGCCGTCTTATGGTGCGGTCCCTTATGTATGCTATCCTTCCTCCGTGCTTTGCAATATTTTCATTCCATATTGGTATGATATCGTCGTATTTTTTGTCCGTCCTTCCCTTTTTCAGTGCTATGGATTTATTTTTGATAAGCTTGTTGTACTGCTGCAGACTGTAAAGATAGCTTTTGCTTACCTGACAGAGAAGTATGTCTATGAACTTTCTTCTCTGCAATGGAGAACCCTTGACGATATCAAGAGTTTCCGGGGAAAAGAAAATCATGTTTAACGTACCCAGTATGTCGGATATCCTGTTTCTCTTTATCCCGTTTATTTCAACATGCTTTCCTTTTTCCCGGAAATAGCGTATGTCTATCCGTGTATCCATCTCCCTGACCATTGATTTAAGGGAGATTTCGAAACCATCACTTCCGTTTCTTATAAGGTCGTGATAGTTGTTTGTCCTTTGGGATTTGCCTGTTGCAGTAATATACAGAGCCTCGAGAATATTAGTCTTGCCCTGTGCGTTTTCACCGAAAAGTATATTTATGCCTTCTCCGAAATCTACGGACTGGTGGACATAATTGCGGAAATTCTTAAGTTCAATCCTTTCAACCTTCAAGTTTCCACACCGGCCTGTTCGATGACATAAACCTCATCGCCAATCTTTACTTCATCGTTATGTCGGAGTTTCCTGCCGCGCCTTTTTTCGAGCTCACCGTTTACATAAACATCATTTTCTGCGATGAAGCTTTTGGCTTCACCGCCGGTTGAAATAATACGTGTTAACTTCAGAAACTGGTCAAGCTTTATATAATCGGTATGAATCGTTATTTTCATCATTTCTTGTTATCCTTCAGCTCCTAATTTTTGAGTCTTACGGGCAGTATGAGGAAAAGGAACCTTTCATGGTCAACAGGCGTAATTATGCACGGACCTACCGGTGAAGTGAAGGAAATCTTTATCTTTTCATCGTTTATCACCTTTAGTGCGTCAAGGAAATATCTCGGGTTGAATCCTATCTGCATATTATTCCCCGAATTCTCTATATTAACCTCTTCCTTTGAAAGGCCCTTTTCAGTAGTAGATGATATCATCATTTTTTCTTCAGAAATATTCAGACGGACCGGATACCTCTTGTCCTCACTTGTAATGAGTGAGGCTCTCTCCATGCTTTCTTCAAGTTCCCGGGTGTTTACCGTTATTACTGTTTCAAACTGCGTAGGAATGTAGCTCTGATAGTTCATGAATTCGCCTTCAAGAATTTTCGATATTATCCTGCAGTTTTCAAGGTCAAAAATTGTAAGGCTTCCGGCGAGAGAAACCTTTACATCTTCGTCACTTGTTTCAAGCACCCTTAATATCTCCTGCATGTTCCTTCCCGGAATTACAACTTTGAAATTCACATCTTCCTTTATAAGCGAACTGCATACAGCCATTCTGAAACCGTCAAGGGCAGCCATCCTCAGCTCCCCGTCATGGGCTTCCATCAGCACACCTGTCATAATCTTCCTGTTTTCGTCGGTTCCGACTGCAAAGATGGTTTGTCTTATAAGTTCTTTCAGAACCGCCTGAGGCAGGCTCATTGTAATTTCACTGTCATATTCCGGCGGCAAAGGATAGGACTCGCCTTCCATACCACGAATTTCGAAGTATGAGTTCAGGCATTCTATTCTTACTTTATATCCGTCCAGAACCTCTATGAATACAGGAGCGTCCGGCAGCTTCCTGATGATTTCGCCGAACATTCTGGCTTCAATTACAACCGAGCCCTTTTCTTTTATGTCAGCGTCAACAAAGCATTCAATTCCTAAATCAAAGCAATTTCCTACAAGTTTTACCTTATCGTCAGCTTCTATGTAAATCCCTTCAAGTATTGGCAGAGTTGCCTTCGTCATTACTGCCCGCTGTACGATGTTTATTGCTTCCAACAGATTTTGTTTGGGTACGATGAACTTCATGCCGGATTACACCTCTTGTTTTCTTTTTTTTATTTACGACATAGTCGTAATAGTAATAAGTGCTGTGATTTCTGTTGAAAACTCTAAAAATGCAGTTGGCTTAAAGGTTTTGCGCTGTTGATAAATCTGTTGAAAACCGAATCAAAATATTCGGATAACAATCAACGGGTTTTTGTGACAGAAATTTTCACCATTTTTCCACGTCACAATCCACAGGATTTTGTTGATAACTAAATTTTTCCTGTAATATTTCTCCTGAGTTCCATTATGGTTCGCTTGAGCTCACTGCTGTGTTCCATTTCTTCCTGTATCTTCTCACATGCATGCATTACGGTTGTATGGTCACGTCCACCGAAAACCTGTCCGATTTTGGGGAGGGACATATCTGTCAGCTCGCGGCAAAGGTACATCGCAACCTGTCTTGGATGTGCAACGTCGCGTGACCTCTTTTTGGTGGTCAGCTGGTCAGGTGATATGTCATAGTATCTGGCTACCACTTTCATAATGGTATTGTAATTGATGTTGGTATTTGTCTTTCCCGCGAAAAGATGCTTGAGGCAGTTCTGTGCGAGGTCAAGCGTAATGGAGCTTCCCGTCAGTGACGCGTATGCTATTACACGGTTGAGTGCACCCTCCAGCTCACGGATGTTGGATTCAATATTTTCCGCAATATAATAAAGTACTTCGTCAGGAATATCATAATGTTCCTGCTGTGACTTTTTCCTGAGGATGGCAACCCGTGTCTCCATGTCGGGAGCCTGTATGTCTGCAATAAGCCCCCATTCGAAACGTGAGCGAAGCCTTTCCTCCAGGGTAAGTATTTCTTTCGGAGGTTTATCGCTTGACAGTACTATCTGCTTGCTTGCTTCATACAGTGCATTGAATGTATGGAAAAACTCCTCCTGGGTTCTTTCCTTTCCTCCGATGAACTGTATGTCATCGATGAGAAGTACATCGATGTTTCTGTACTTGTTACGAAATTCTTCGTTCCTGTCGTCCTTGATAGCGTTTATAAGTTCGTTGGTGAATTTTTCCGAAGACGTATACAGAACCTTCTTATCAGGATACTGTTCCAGAATGTAATGCCCTATGGCATGCATGAGATGGGTTTTTCCAAGTCCCACGCCGCCGTAGATAAACAAAGGATTGTATGCGGTTGCCGGCGATTCGGCCACCGCCAGTGCAGCAGCATGTGCCAGCTGGTTTCCGCTTCCTATTACAAAGGTGTCAAACGTGTATTTCGGATTCAGCATGGAAACGTATGATGACTGCTGTTCCGGTTCGTGGGGTTTCTCCTTTTTCGGAGCCTCAGCGGATTTTACGAACAGATTTACACTGATATCCCTTTTTGTAACAATTTTCAGGGCATTCTGAATAAGGTCCTTGTAACGCGAATTAATGATTCCCAGATTGAATTCCGAGGGAACCTCCAGAGAAATTACATTATTTTCAAGGGATACAGGAACGATTGGCTCAATCCAGGTGCTGAAACTAACACTGGTCATCTCTTCCTTAATCAGTCCCAGCGCCTCTTTCCATATTTCATTTACGTCAGATGCCATTCCCTATTCCCCCATTAGAATTCATAACCGTAACTCTAAATATATCAAACTTCAAAATGTGTTTCAACTAAATCATCCTGTAGACGCCGGTTACTGGAGATTATGCCAGCTTCGGACAAAAGGCCTATAAAGGCTTGTTTTTCTTGACTTAAATATGAGGTGCATTATATAATACTATCTGATGTCCTAAATTTCAGGAAAAATATCTGAATACTCAGCACATGATTGGAGGTGCAACCAATGCTTCGTCCGTATCAGCCCAAGAAGAGGCAGCGCAAGAAGGAGCACGGTTTCAGAAAAAGAATGAGAACAGCCAACGGCAGAAAGGTCCTCAGAAGGAGAAGACAGAAAGGCAGAAAAAGATTAACTGCATAAAGACCATAAAAGTGGTCTTTTCTTTTATACTGTCGTGTTATCCGGCAATTGGTATGATATATTTTTATCGCGGGTATTGTTAAGTTTGTAGAGGTATGAAGCCGGTTGGAAGACAGTTTGATACAGGAGCGCAATATTTTACGGGATTATGGGTAAACTGCCGGTATTAAGGAAAAACAATGATTTCCGAAGGGTGTACAGCAAAGGTAAGTACGCTTCTTCGGAGTCATTGGTTGTATATTTTATAAAAAACAGGGAAGATACCGTACGTGTAGGAATAACCACCAGCAAGAAGGTCGGAAAGAGCGTAAAAAGAAACAGAATGAGGCGGCTGGTAAGAGAGAACATCAGACTTTTGTATGAACGTCTCGTTCCGGGTATCGACCTGGTTATTGTTGTGAGAAAGGCGGATCCCGGCGCTAACCTGCACAGTATCGGAAAAGAATTGAAGTATTTGCTGAAAAAGCTTGATATTCTGGTAAGGGAAAAGAATCATGAAGGCACTGCTGATACTGATGATCAAGGCTTATAGGAAATATATATCACCTCTTAAAGGTAGGCCTGTCTGCAGGTTTTATCCCACCTGCTCTCAGTACGCTCTTGAAGCGATAACCAAATATGGTGCCATCAAGGGTTCCTTCATGTCCATGAAGCGTCTTTTAAAGTGTAATCCATTCCATCCAGGAGGATACGACCCGGTAGAATAAAATGCGGAACCGGAGGTTGAGGAGAGCGGTATGCAGGCATTGTTGAGCGCCCTGGGCGTTATATTCGGAAAATTAATGTATTTTATTTATAACACGGTTGGATTTCATAATTACGCCTTTTCCCTCGTGCTGTTCACCATCATATACAAGCTGATTCTTCTGCCATTGTCGGTGAAACAGATAAAGAACACGCAGAAGATGCAGGAATTCCAGCCCGAGCTTATGAGGCTTCAGGAGCGGTACAAGAACGACAGGGAAAAACTCAACGAGATGACAATGAAATTCTACCAGGAAAAGGGATACAATCCCTCATCGGGCTGTCTTCCACTGTTGATTCAGTTCCCGATTCTTATCGCCCTGTTCTTCGTTATAAGAATGCCGCTTACCTACATGCTGGAGCTGCCGGCAAAAGCCATCGGCGAAATGGTGGTAGCTTCAGTTGATGCAGGAGAGTTTTCTAAGGATACACTCAAGAACAAGAATTATGACTCCATAAAGGACAACCCTATCGAGGTCTACAAGGCTTACAATTCCAGCGATGCATACTTTGAGATAAGACTTGTGGAAAGCTATAAAAAACATCCGGAGATAGTCGAGGAAAATCCGACCCTCAGCGAGGAGCAGAAGGAACTTCTTAAGAACCTCGACCTTAAGATGTTTAACTACTTTAATCTTGGTATCAAGCCCAGCACGAGTCTTGCTAAGATAAAAGCAGATGCAGCAAACCAGATTCCCGCATGGATACTGCTCATCATTGCGGTGCTGACGTCATTCTTCACATCGTATTTCATGATGCCTAATGCCCGCAAAAAGAAGGATGCCAATGAGAAAAAGAAAAGGAAGGAAAAGGATCCCAGCGAAGGTTGTGCCGGTAAGAGCATGCTGCTTATAAATCCTGTCATGACACTCTGGATAGGTACCGTGGCTCCCAGTGGACTTGCCTTTTACTGGATCATAAACAGCGTTCTTTCCTATATTCAGAATCTGGCTGTGAATTCCATGATCAAGAGGGAAAAGAAGGAAAAGGAGGAGAATGAGGTTGCTAAGGTCGGTAACAAAGGAAGCAAAAACGGTTGATGAGGCTGTTCAGTTGGCGCTTGAGGAGCTGGGAATAGATGAGGATCATGCTGAAATAGAAGTAATCGACGAAGGAAGCAAGGGACTTTTGGGAATCATAGGCAACAGGAACGCAGTTGTGAAGGTTACCGAAAAAATGGATATAGACACCGTCGTCAAGGAATTTCTTGAACCGCTTTTTGACAAGCTTGGAATAGAGGCCGACATGGAGATAACCAGGGAGGAAGATGTCATAAATATCCGGCTGACGGGTGACGATGTGGGAATCATCATCGGAAGAAGAGGAGAAACGCTGGATGCTCTGCAGTATCTAATAAGTCTTGTAATCAACAGATACACACCGGAATACACCCGGGTGATTCTTGATGTGGGTGATTACAGGCAGAAGCGCTCGGAATCGCTGCAGCGCCTTGCGAGAAAGGTTGCGGCCAAGGTTGCAAGAACGAAAAAGAACATCACTCTGGAAGCAATGAATCCATATGAAAGAAGAATAATCCATTCATCGCTTCAGGATTTTCCTAACATAACCACGGTAAGCGTCGGAGAAGAGCCAAACAGGAAGGTAGTCATACGATACGTTCCTAACAGAGACAAATAAAGGCGAGAAATTTAGAGCGGACAGATGGAATTCCCACTGTCCGCTTTTTGGAATCATGGAGGATTTTTCGGCTCAACATATTTGTGAGGTGTGGTGAGGATATGGAAGATACTATAGCCGGCATTTCAACCGCTGTCGGCAATGCCGGTATTGCAATAATCCGCATGAGCGGAGAAAGCGCTTTTGAGATAGCGGACAGGGTGTTCAGGGGAAGACATACGGTAAGTGAGCAGAAATCCCATACCATTCAGTATGGAAAGATAGTCGGCGATGATGGTGAAGAAATTGATGAGGTCCTTCTGACAAAGATGGCGGCACCTAAAACGTATACCCGTGAGAATATTGTTGAAATCAACTGCCACGGAGGTTACTACGTTGCGGGAAGGATACTCGGGCTTCTTATTGAAAAAGGCGCCAGGCCGGCCGAGCCGGGTGAGTTTACAAAGCGCGCTTTCATGAACGGCCGCATTGACCTGTCCCAGGCGGAGGCGGTTATGGACCTCATTCAGGCAAAGACGGACAAGAGTTCCAGGGCAGCCATGAGTCAGCTGGAAGGTAAGCTTTCATCAGAACTTAACAGCATCATTGACGACCTTACAAGCACCCTTGCCCATATCGAAGTGGATTTGGACTATCCGGAATATGACCATGAAGAGCTATCGGAAAAAGAGGTTGAGCATCATGCAAAAGATGCCATGGCAAGGATTGAAAGGCTCCTCGGAAGCTTCCATTACGGAAAGATTCTGAGGGAAGGAATGGATGTCGTAATCATCGGCAAGCCGAATACCGGCAAGTCGTCCCTGCTTAATTATCTAACCAGAAGAAACAGGGCCATAGTTACAGATATACCCGGAACCACACGGGATGTGATAGAGGAAACCGTGAACATCGGCGGCATACCGATGAAGCTTACCGACACGGCAGGGGTAAGGGAAACCAGCGACCCTGTGGAAAGCATAGGAGTTGAAAGAAGCATTGAGGCTCTGAAAAATGCCGATTTTGTGATACTCATGCTTGATGCTGCCGACTGGCAGAGTCCCGAGGACAGAAAGCTCTTTGATATGGTTAAGGCAGAAGGCGTACCTTATGTTAAAGTCTTCAACAAAATGGATCTTTTAAGGGATGCCGGAAAGGCCGATGAGTTAAAGAAAATCCATCCCGACGGCATCTTCGTGTCAATAACCCGGGACAATGGTCTTGACATCCTGGAGCAGCGGTTGATAGATTTTGCACGCGGGAATAAAATTGATGTTGACAACCAGGTGCTTGTGACCAACGCAAGGCATGAGCGGCAGCTGCGTCTTGCTCATGATTCTCTTGAATCCGCGCTTGAAGCGATAAATTCGGGGATGACCCTCGACATCATAGCGCTGGAGTTAAGGACGGCTCTTGATTCCCTTGGAAGAATAACGGGCAAGACAGCTGAGGATGAAGTTATAAACGCCATTTTCAGCCGCTTCTGCATAGGCAAATAATTCTTCATGGTGGGATGAATAAAATATGGCTGATAATAATGCAGATTTTGACGGATATGTGGCAGGTGAATACGATGTTGCGGTAGTGGGCGCCGGGCATGCGGGATGCGAAGCTGCTCTTGCCAGCGCCCGTCTCGGCATGAAGACAGTAATTTTCACGTTGAACCTTGACAGCATAGCCAACATGCCCTGCAACCCGAGTATTGGCGGTACCGCAAAGGGCCAGCTTGTCCGCGAGATAGACGCACTTGGCGGACAGATGGGGCTGGCTGCGGACGCCACTTTTATACAGTCACGCATACTCAACCGTGCAAAAGGTCCGGCCGTATATTCCCTCCGGGCCCAGATAGACAGGCGTGCATACCACGATTACATGAAACATGTGCTGGAATCGCAGGAAAACCTCGATATAAAGCAGGCGGAAGTCACAGAGATACTTGTAGCCGGGGACAAAAAGGTAAGGGGTGTCCGGGTACGCACAGGAACCATATATCTGGCAAAGGCTGTCGTACTGACCACCGGCACGTACCTTAAGGGAAGGGTAATCATAGGTGATACCAGCTTCAGCAGCGGTCCCGACGGCTTGCATCCTGCCAATGAACTTTCTAAGAGCCTGGAGTCCCTCGGCATAGAGCTCATGCGGTTCAAAACAGGGACCCCCGCCCGCGTCAACAGAAGGAGCATAGACTTTTCCAAAATGGAGCTGCAGCCGGGAGACCCGGTGGTTACGCCCTTCTCCTTCTTGACCGGCGAGATTGAAAGGGAGCAGGTTTCCTGCTATCTTATCCATACCAATGAGGAAACCCACAGGATTATCCGCGAGAACCTCCACAGGTCACCTCTTTACAGCGGAAAGATAAAGGGCATAGGCCCCCGCTACTGTCCGTCCATAGAGGACAAGGTTGTAAGGTTTGCAGACAGGAAGTCACATCAGGTATTTGTGGAACCGATGGGGCTCAATACCGAGGAAATGTACCTTCAGGGCATGTCCACGAGCATGCCTGAGGATATCCAGATAAAGATGCTGCGTACCCTTCCGGGCCTTGAGCATGTATCCATCATGAGGCCCGCCTATGCCATAGAGTATGACTGCATAAACCCGACACAGCTGAAACTGTCGCTTGAATTCAAAAATGTAGAAGGTCTCTTTTCAGCCGGACAGATAAACGGCAGCTCCGGCTACGAGGAGGCGGCCGCCCAGGGAATAATAGCAGGCATAAACGCCGCCATGAAAGTCATGGGAAAAGAGCCTCTTATCCTGGACAGGTCCCAGGCCTATATCGGGGTACTTATTGACGACCTTGTCACAAAGGGTACCAACGAACCTTACAGGATGATGACATCGCGGGCCGAATATAGGCTGTGGCTGAGACAGGACAATGCCGATATGAGGCTTACGCCCATAGGAAGAAAAATCGGCCTTGTAAGCGATGAGCGGTATGAGCGTTTCCTTAAGAAAAAGGAGGCCATCGAGGCCGAACTGAAAAGGCTGAAGGAAACCGTAATATCACCGGACGCTGACATCAACCGATTCCTGGAGGAACACGGAAGCACAGGTTTAAAAACCGGCATCAGGCTTTATGACCTTCTCAAGCGTCCCGAGATTGAATATGAACACCTGAAGGAACTGGGCTTAGGGGCTGAACTTCCGCGTGAGGTCATAGAGCAGGTCTGCATAAGCATCAAGTATGAGGGTTATCTTGCGAAACAGATGAAGCAGATCGAGCAGTTCAAGAGAATGGAGGAAAGGAAAATTCCCGAGGATATAGACTATAACAGTATCGGCGGCCTTTCCACAGAAGCCAGGCAGAAACTGAGCAGGCAAAGGCCGGAATCCATCGGCCAGGCATCACGCATTTCAGGTGTGTCGCCTGCGGATATATCAGTTCTGCTTGTCTATCTTGAAGCTAAAAGGCGCGGAAGGGAAAAGAACTGAAGAAAGGAAAACGAGGATGAACCTGCTTAAAGAAGGCGCCGCTGCATTCGGCGTTTCGATAGATGAAAACATACAGGAAAAATTCAGCACATATACCCGCCTGTTGCTTGAATGGAACGAAAAGGTGAATCTTACGGCCGTCACCGAGGAGCGGGAGATAATTGTAAAGCATTATCTGGATTCATTGTCCCTGGGAAGCCTGGCGGAGTTTGACGGCAAAAGAATGATAGACGTGGGAACAGGAGCCGGATTTCCCGGGATACCCCTGAAGATTTGCTATGAAAACCTTGACGTCACCCTTCTTGATTCCCTGGAAAAAAGGGTAAGGTTCCTGGACGTGGTAATTGATGCCCTGTCACTGAAGAATATCAGGGCTGTTCACGGCAGGGCCGAGGAATACGGCATAAAACCGGAATACAGGGAAAAATACGATTACGCCGTGGCCCGTGCCGTCGCAGGGCTCCCGGTTCTATGCGAATACTGCCTTCCGTTCGTCAGAACCGGCGGGCTGTTTATTGCAATGAAGGGTCCTTCCGTGGAGGAAGAACTGCAGGAGGCCGGCAAAGCCATATCCGTTCTCGGCGGTGAGCTGGTGGGTGTGCGTAAGTTTGTCCTTCCTTTCAGTGACTATGAGAGGTCGGTTGTGCTGATAAAAAAATGTCGACACACTCCTGCAGGTTATCCAAGAAAGAGCGGCAAGCCGACAAAATCACCTCTCAAATGATGGCGGAATGCGCTGTTTATGAGGTTTCGCGCGATATTTTCCTTATAAAAAAAGAAGGAAGCGGGCAATTCTGCGGCGAATATTCATATGACAGAAAAAAGAATTTTAATTCACAAAAGATGATGAAAGGACAGATCGCCGTATGATTGCCACCAGGATGAAACCGCCGGTATCCCAGAATCAGGGAGAAGAACAAAAGCAGGACAACAAAAAAATAACCATGATTCCCATCGAACTTATAAGGCCCAATCCCTATCAGCCCAGACGGAAATTCGAGCAGGGGTCTCTGGACGAGCTGTGCCAGTCCATCAAACAGTACGGAGTTATCCAGCCTATAAATGTCAGAAAGATTTCCGCAACGCATTATGAACTGGTTTCCGGAGAAAGAAGGCTGAGGGCCTGCATGCAGGCCGGCCTCAAGGAGATTCCGGCCATCGTTGTGGACGTAGGCGAGGATGATTCTGCCATTCTTGCAATGATAGAGAACCTGCAGCGTGAGAATCTAAGCTATATGGAAGAGGCTGAGGGATACAGGAATCTTATCAGGGAACACGGGCTGACTCAGGAGGAACTGGCACAGAAGATAGGAAAAAGCCAGTCGACCATCGCCAACAAGATACGTTTGCTGCGCCTTTCTCCCACCGTAAAAAAGATACTGGCTGAAAACAATCTGTCTGAGAGGCATGCAAGGGCGCTTCTGAAACTTGATAACGAGCAGCTTCAGATAAAAGTGCTGCAGAAGGTGTGTGAGAAAGGCCTCAATGTAAGAAAGACAGAGGAACTGGTTCAAAAGGCTCTGGAAAAATACTGCTCTCCCCCAAAATCCGATGAGAAGGGCCGTGTTACCAAAACAATAAAGGATATAAGGATATTTGTGAACACCATCCGCCAGGCCATCGATACAATGAAGAAGTCCGGAGTAAATGCCCGGGCCGCCCAGATTGACAGAGGAGAGTACCTTGAGTTTATCGTCCGCATCCCGAAACATGAAGATTTGCAAAAGGCTCAGTAGAGCGTTTTTGGGTCACATATGCGATCTCCATCCTTCTGCCTGTCGTGTTTAAAGACAGGCATCTTTTTTATTTTATGACAAACAGTAGATCAAAACACTCCGGCAGGCTCCGGCCATATGGCAGGCCGGTTCAAAGTGGACATTAATTTGATATTTTATTAAAATATAAATATTGCAGTCGTCGAAGACGGGTACAATGATAATGAAAATGAAGAAAGGAAGCACAATTGATGTCCGAAAACGGTGGCAGCAGCCAGAACAACATGTCCAGCCGGATAATTCCGGTGGATATTGAAAATGAGATGAGGCAGTCCTTCATCGATTATGCCATGAGTGTAATCGTTGACAGGGCTCTGCCCGATGTAAGGGACGGGCTGAAGCCTGTTCACAGGAGAATACTGTATGCCATGCACCTTCTCGGTTTTACGCCGGACAAGCCTCACAGAAAGTGCGCGACCACAGTGGGAGAAGTTTTGGGCAAATTCCATCCCCATGGTGACGCGGCCGTCTACGACAGCCTTGTCCGTATGGCGCAGGACTTCTCGCTCAGGTATACCCTCATTGACGGCCATGGAAACTTCGGGTCGGTAGACGGTGATGCTCCGGCTGCCATGAGGTACACCGAGGCACGCCTTTCCAGAATTGCAATGGAAATGATGCGGGACATCAACAAGGATACCGTCGATTTCAAGCCCAACTTCGATGAACATGAACTGGAACCGGTGGTACTTCCGTCCCGATTTCCGAATCTTCTTGTCAACGGTTCTTCAGGAATTGCGGTTGGCATGGCCACCAACATACCCCCTCACAACCTGAATGAGACAATAGACGGCATAATTGCGACCATTGACAATCCGGACATAACAATTGATGAGCTTAATGAAATAATAAAGGGGCCGGATTTTCCGACCGGCGGAGTTATCGTCGGAAAAAGCGGAATAAGGGAGGCGTACCGGACAGGAAAGGGCAAAATCATCGTCAGGGCTGAAGCTGAAATAGAACAGTTTTCAGGAAACCGCCAGCGCATTGTTGTTACCGAACTTCCGTACCAGGTCAACAAGGCGCGTCTCATAGAAAGGATTGCCCAGCTTGTTAAGGAGAAAAAGATAGATGGTATTTCGGACCTGAGGGATGAGTCCGACAGGAACGGAATGCGTATAGTTATTGAACTTAAGCGTGATGCCAATGCCAACGTTGTGCTCAACCGCCTTTATTCCTTCACCCAGATGCAGGATACTTTCAGTGTAATCATGCTTGCACTGGTACCCACGCCCGAAGGCAAGTTCGAGCCCAGGATAATGAACCTAAAAGAGGTAATAGTCTACTATATAAGGCATCAGGAGGACATTATCCGCAGAAGGACCAGATATGACCTTGAAAAGGCGGAGGCCAGGGCTCATATTCTGGAAGGACTGAGAAAAGCCATTGACAACCTGGACGAAGTCATAAAAATCATAAAGGCATCGAAGACAGAAAATGCAGCCAAGGAGAACCTGATGGAGAGATTCAGCTTCAGCGAAAAGCAGGCCCAGGCGATTGTTGACATGCGCCTTGGAAGGCTGACCGCACTCGAACAGGAAAAGCTTGAAGCCGAATATAAAGAACTCGAGGAGAAGATTGCCTATTACAGGGAAGTCCTTGCAAAGCCTGAACTTGTGTCGAAGATAATCAAGGACGAACTGACAGAGATAAAGGGAAAGTACGGAGATGAAAGGCGCACCAGAATCAGTGCCGAGGAATCCGAACTGGACATAGAGGACCTCATCAAGGACGAGTCCGTGGTGGTGACACTGACAAGGTTCGGTTACATCAAGCGCACCCCCGCCAGCGAATACAGAAGCCAGAAAAGGGGAGGAAAGGGCATATCCGCCCTCACCACGAGGGAGGATGACTTTGTGGTTGACATGTTCACCACCACAACCCACAAATACATCATGTTCTTTACCAATAAGGGACGTGCATACAGGCTGAAGGCCTGGCAGATACCCGAGGCAGGAAGGCAGGCCCGGGGCACGGCCATCGTCAATCTCCTGGAACTGGAGCCGGATGAAAAGATAAGTGCTTTCATACGCCTTGACGGAAGTGAGCGGAACTGTTACCTTGTCATGGCCACCAAAAACGGCCTTGTCAAGAAAACGCCGGTCGAGGAGTATGAAAACGTCCGCAAGAGCGGTATACAGGCCATAACTCTTAAAAAAGGCGACGAGCTTATAGAGGCCAGGATAACCAACGGTACCGAAGACCTCATTCTGGTTACCCGCAACGGCATGTCCATACGTTTCAACGAAAAGGACGTAAGGCCTATGGGACGAACGTCAATGGGCGTCATGGGTATCCGCCTCGACGAAGGGGACCAGGTTATAGCAATGCTGAAGCATATGCCTGATACCACGCTGCTTGTGGTTACCCAGAACGGATTCGGCAAGAGAACGGAATTTGATGAATACAAGGTGCAGTCGAGAGGCGGTAAGGGCATACTGACATATAAGGTTACAGAGAAGACAGGGCCGCTGGTCGGAGCGGTTGCCGTCCATGAAGATGATGACCTTCTGATGATAAGCACCGATGGTTCCATCATACGTCTGCATGTGAGCGATATAAGCGTTCTTAGCAGGGTAACCCAGGGTGTTACACTGATGAGGACCACGGAGGATAACCGGGTTGTATCGCTGGCAAGGCTTTCGCCGGAGGTTCAAAGGGAGAACAATGGTGAGGCAGAATTGTCTGATGATGGCGAAAACGCCGGGGAAGACTGAGCCGGTGTACGGGCAGACGGATAGAACGTATCACGGCTGCCCGTTTATTTATATAAAAAAGCGCATGAACAAACAATTACGAAGAAAAATACCCTTGACAGACGCCAAAGGCCATGCTATCATTATATCTCGCCGAGCCTATTGGCAAGAGCGGTCAGAAATGACTGAAAAAAAGAAGAACAAAGCTCTTGACAAGAAGGAAAACCGGTGGTAAGATAAAAAAGCTGTCGCCGATGAGGCGGGATGCTGAAACGGAGGCAGCGAGCCGCATGAAAGGGCGGCATGGACATTGAAAATTGAACAGTGTATGAGAGGACCCGTTAAGCGAAGTACAT
>ENA-OWPA01001050-OWPA01001050.1-bioreactor-metagenome-genome-assembly--contig:-NODE-1050-length-22557-cov-22.113034_pt1 | contig 22557 bp, 22 predicted proteins | sample MGYA00238139_ERZ651803 | MGnify/ENA primary metagenome ERZ651803 (study PRJEB26909, sample SAMN07631231) | bioreactor metagenome | isolation source: Switchgrass digestor | place: USA: Dartmouth... | reverse complement strand
ATCATACATGATTTCTCACTATGGTTGTTAATTTTTTTACTACATTTTACCTGTTGCATTTAATTTTACAATTAACCTGAGACATATAGAGTGATAGAAAAGTTATTCATTATTTACACATTTTTGTATATGTATTATAATGAGATAAAGGTTATTAATAATTGACTCATATGTACTCATATATAAATATACTTTTTATAATACGCTTTATATATTTTTACATATAATATATAATGTATATAAAGATATAGAAGCTGTTCGCATAATAACTTTCAATTTATCCTAATTGACACAGACACTTTGTTTTATCGAAGTTAACCTGTAAAAATATCCAATGTGCTGAAAAAAACATCCCAATCAAAAAACTTTTTATGGAAAAAGGAAATTTTCAATGCAAATAGAATATTAATGTTAATGGAATGTTTCTGCGTGTTTTTTGAAGTCCTGAAAGTTTGTATAGGAATCCTTCTACCTATTGCTGGTTTTTAAAATATATTTAAAAATTAAAGGGGGAATTGGGATGAAAGACTATACTTCTGATAAGATCAGAAACGTCTGTCTGGTCTCACATGGAGGGGCCGGTAAGACAACCCTTGCTGAAGCAATGCTGTTTAACTCGGGTGCTTTGGAAAGGTTTGGAAGGGTCGACGACGGGACTACGACATCGGATTTTGACCCGGAGGAAATAAAGCGTAAGAACTCAATCAGCACATCAATATGTCCTTGTGAATGGAAAGACCACAAAATCAATGTAATTGACACCCCGGGATATTTCGATTTTGTTGGAGAAGTTAAACAGGGCATTAGAGTGGCGGACAGCGCAGTCATTGTGGTATCAGCAAAGAGCGGTGTAGAAGTTGGAACTGAGAAAGCATGGAAGTATGCAAATCAACATAACCTCCCCAAAATATTTTTCGTAAACGGTATGGATGATGAAAACGCAGATTTTTTTAAAGTATATGACCAGCTAGTGAATACTTTCGGGAAAAATGTAGTAGCGTGTGAAATACCGATAAAAGAATCCGGGAAATTTGTAGGATATGTAAATGTTGCTACAATGTCTGCAAAGAAATTTGACAACGACAAATTGGTGGACGCGGATTTCCCGGGCGAGCTTAGAGATAAAGCAGAAGAATTAAGATCGGCGTTAATAGAGGCAGTGGCAGAGACAAGTGAAGAGTTAATGACTAAGTATTTTGACGGAATTGAGTTTACTGAAGAAGAAATTTTAAAAGGACTGCACGATGGAATTAAAGATGGAGCGCTAATACCGGTTTTCAGCGGTTCGGCATTGTTAAACCGTGGCGTAAAATCCCTCATGGATGCAATAATAAAATTGGCTCCTTCACCTGTTGAGACCGGTCCCATTAAGGCGACGAAGTTCAAGAGTGATACCCAAGTCGAATTAGAAGCCCAACAGGATGCTCCCCTTTCTGCATTGGTATTTAAGACGATAGCAGACCCTTTTGTAGGAAAAATTTCGATGATAAGAGTATTCTCAGGAGTTCTAAAATCCGATTCTGTAGTATATAATACGACAACAGAGAAAACCGAAAAAATTTCCCAACTTTTCGTCATGAGAGGAAAAAAACAGATACCGGTAAGTATGCTGGTAGCAGGAGATATCGGAGCTGTGGCGAAGCTTCAAAATGTTAATACAAACGATACTTTATGTAATCAGGCAAATGCAGTGGTACTAGATAAAATTGAGTTCCCTGAGCCAGTTATATCGATGGCGGTTGAGCCCAAGACAAAAGGAGATGAGGAAAAAATCAGTTCCGGCCTCCATAAGCTTCAAGATGAAGATCCTACCTTTAAAGTCTCAATAAATTCTGAAACACATCAGACCATTATTTCCGGAATAGGTGAAGTTCATCTCGATGTAATTGTAAGTAAGCTAAAAACGAAATTTGGTGTATCGGTAAATCTTTCAGAACCAATGATCCCTTATAGAGAGACAATAAAAAAGAAGGTTAAAGTTGAAGGAAAACATAAAAAGCAATCGGGAGGACACGGACAATACGGACATGTGTGGATTGAATTTGAACCTGGGGAGAAAGAAGGTTTGACTTTCGAAGAAAAAATATTCGGTGGAGCGGTACCAAAACAATACTTCCCAGCAGTTGAAAAGGGACTTCTTGAAAGTATGAAGAAGGGTGTATTGGCTGGATACCCGGTACTTAATTTAAAGGCTACCCTTGTTGATGGATCTTACCATTCGGTTGACTCCTCTGAAATGGCTTTCAAAATAGCAGCTCATTTGGCCTATAAAAAGGGAATGGCACAGGCATCACCGGTGCTGCTTGAACCTATATTGCATGTTGAAGTATTTGTTCCGGACAGTTACATGGGTGATATAATAGGTGATTTGAATAAGCGAAGAGGAAGAGTTTTGGGTATGAACCCGGTGGAGGGCGGATTACAGCAGGTAATAGCCGAAGTTCCTCAGGCGGAAATGTCCAAATATGCTACCGATTTAACCTCGATGACTCAAGGAAGGGGTACTTTCAAATTCTGGTTTGAACGTTATGAAGAGGCTCCACCTAATGTGAGCCAAAAGGTAATAGAACAATCCAAGAGCAGATTGGAAGAAAGTGATTTTGAATAATCGGTAATTTATATAAGGGTTGCTGCAAATATGGCAGTAACTCTTTTTTATTTAATTTTGAGAACTATATATTAAATTTATATTAAATTTGAGTTTGGACATTAAAGGAAATACTATTGTAAGTGTTGTATTCTGTGTTATTATAATTCTAAAAGGAGAGGATGGAAATGGCAGGTACTAAGGGAAAAGAACGGGTATGGGAAATAGATTTTTTGAGGGGACTGCTTATCTTATATATGATATTTATGCATCTTATGTATGATTTGCAGTATTTCTATAATATAAATGTCAATTATGATGGCGGAATACTTCATATATCAAGAATCTTATTTGCACCGCTTTTTATAATAATATCGGGAATAAGTACAGCCTTCAGCCGTAACAGTTTCAGGCGTGGAATAATAGTATTTCTCGTTGCTATGGGTTTAACCCTTGTTACATATATTGCGAATAGAGAACTTTTCATTGTATTTGGCATATTACATTTTATGGGAATTTGGATGATGATTTCTCCGCTTGTTAAAAAGCTGCCTACTTTATGGATTTTTGTATTATGCGGGATTTTTATCGTTATTTCGCGGATAATCCCAAATATTAAAGTTACGCATAACTATCTGTTTATGTTAGGGTTTTATAATTCTTCTTTTAAATCCCTTGATTATTACCCGCTTCTTGAATATGGCTGGGCTTTTTTGCTGGGAATGGGACTGAGCAGAATATTTTATAAAGAAAAGAAAAGTATTTTTCCTTTTACTATAAAAAGCAGGTTTGTAAATTTTATAGGAAGAAATTCATTGTATGTGTATGTTGTGCATCAGCCTATAATATTACTGTTACTTAACCCGATTATGAAAATACTGAATTAGGAAGATTTTGAAAAATTGCTTTCGTTTTAGCAGACTGGACTAAAATATTATCGGGATGAAATTATGATTTCTGATGCCATTATGTTTTTTGATAAAAGTTGCAAGTATACAATTAAAATACCTCGATAAAATATAATGTATTAAAAATGTTTGAATTACTTTTTGTTTTTAGTTAAAAAGTGCAATAATACAATATCATCTTATTAATAATAAAACCGACAGGAAGAAAAGTAATTGGAAGTAAGAATAAAAAAAGTTAAATATAACTGCTTTATTTTAATTCTTTAAATATATTTGCTTGTTTTTTATGGGTTTATGTGTTGAACTGGTTATGGAATTATTTTATAATGTTATTAAAAGTCAAAGAAAGTCAAAATCAATGTAGAAGGTGATTAACATGGCAAACCTAAGTGATTTAATTGAAGATTTTATAAAACAGTTAATCAGTGATACCGATGGAACTGTTGAAATTCAGAGAAATGAGCTTGCCAATTATTTTAAATGTGTGCCTTCTCAGATTAACTATGTTTTGGATACTAGGTTTACAACTGAAAGAGGTTACTACGTTGAAAGCAAACGTGGCGGTGGAGGCTGTATAAGTATCCGTAGAGTTAGCATAGAGCATAAGGGTAAGAATTACCTTATGCACATTATTAATTCTATGGGAGACAATATTTCACAGCATTCGGCAACGGTATTTATAAACAATTTTTTAGATTATGATGTTATTTCAGAACGAGATGCCTTGCTTTTAAAAGCCGCTACCAGTGATAAAGCTTTATCTCTTGTACCGGTAGAGAATAGAGGAAAAGTAAGGGCAAGTATATTAAAAAACATGTTGGTAAGTTTAATGGTTTAGGAAAGGTGAAGAATAACTTTAACTGCTAATTTTGGATTACAGCCGTTATAAAAAGCTGTATGCAAAATTAAGGTAAAGTCTTACTCCTTTCTTAGCCCTGTGGTATTATTAAATTGGTTGGTAAATAAATTAAAATAGATGGAAAATTTACTAAAGAACAAAAAATTGGATAGAAACTTTTTCGGTATTTAATCCATAGATTTTGCTGTTTATATTTTTTAAGAGACGAGATTTAAGTTTCATGAGGAAAGGAGTGAGGCATATGCTGTGCCAGAAGTGTCAGAAGAGAGTTGCAAATATACAGATTACGCAAATTGTAAACAATAATAAACAGGTAATATATCTCTGTGAGCAGTGTGCAAGAGAAGAAGGGAAGTTCATAACCGGATCTCCCCTTAGTGTTAACGACTTTTTTTCCAGTATGATAGGATTCCCGGTGAGAACTTCAGTTGGTGAACAGCAGTTGGTATGTGATAAATGCGGTATGAGTTATGAAGAATTTAAAAAAGTAGGTAAATTCGGTTGTGAAAACTGCTACAAAGTATATGGAGAAAAACTCACGCCACTTCTGAAGAGATTGCATGGAAATCTTCAATATCATGGAAAGTTACCTAAAAAAGTTTCGGAAGATGTCAAGGTTTCCAGAGAAATAGAATATCTGAAAGAACAATTGAATAATGCTGTCAAAAATGAGGAGTATGAAAAGGCAGCAGAAATAAGAGACCGAATTAGGGAATTGGAGAAAAACAGTGCTTCGTAAAGAATTTTATATAGATTGGGAGGTGGCCTTATGGAAGGATGGTATATTGAAAAGGGTCCGGAATCGGATGTAGTTATGAGCAGTAGAGTGAGACTGGCACGTAATTTTAAGGATTATCCTTTCCCATTTAAAATGAGCCGGGAAGATGCCGAGAAAGTAGTAGAAAGAGTTAAGGATGCCATTTTAAACAGAAGTATAGCAACCAGTAATTATGAATTTAAGGATATGCTAAAGATGAATCCCATTGATAAACAGGCTTTGGTGGAAAAGCATCTTATTAGTCCGAATTTGGTAAATGAAAGAGTTCCAAGTGCTGCAATAATCAGTAAAGATGAAAAAGTAAGTATTATGATAAACGAGGAAGATCATCTCAGAATCCAGTGCCTGTTTCCGGGTTTGCAGCTTGATAAAGCCTGGGAACTTTGCGATAAAATAGACAGTTTGCTTGAGGAAAATATTGATTATGCCTTCAGTGAAAAATATGGCTACCTCACCTGCTGCCCAACAAATTTAGGTACGGGTATCAGAGCTTCAGCCATGTTACATTTACCGGCTCTTACAATGACCGGATATATAAGAGGAATGTTGGATGCTTGCGGAAAGCTGGGGATTGCAGTAAGAGGAATTTACGGTGAGAATAGCGAAGCACTTGGCAATTTGTTTCAGATATCAAATCAAATTACTTTAGGTTTGTCTGAGGAAGAAATAATAAATAATGTTACCAACATAGGAAACCAAATAATTAACCAGGAGAGGACGCTTAGAGCAGAGCTTTACAGGCAGAACCCTTATAGGTTTGAAGATAAAGTTTACCGCTCATTGGGCATATTGTCAAATGCGAGGATAATATCTTCAGAAGAGAGTTTTAAATTGATTTCTGATGTTAGGCTCGGTGTCGATATGGGAATAATAAAAAACATAGATGTGGCAAAACTTAATGAAATACTTCTTTATATACAGCCAGCCAATTTGCAGAAGATTTTTGACAGAACATTGAGTCCTGATGAACGGGATATTAAGCGGGCCGATTTGATAAGAGAAAAACTGGGAATAAATTAGACGTTCAAAACGGGAACGCTTTGATGATAGATGACAAATAAAAATTCAATAAACATAAGGCTTATGACTGAGAAATGTTGTTGATAAGCTATGTACCGGAAATATTGAAGCATTCAGTGGTACAGCACTGAACAGGAATTTGACTTGACTATTTAATACGAAGGAGGAGTAAGGCATGTATGGACGTTTTACCGAAAAGGCAGAGAGAGCTGTAAACCTCTCACAGGAAAGCGCGATGGCTTTAGGTCATAATTATGTTGGAACAGAGCATTTGCTGCTTGGTTTGATAAAAGAAGGAAGCGGAGTTGCTGCAAAGGTTCTTCAAAATCAGGGAATAACTGAAGAAAAGGTACTTAAGGAAATAGAGGAGTTAATAGGGCATGGAGAGTATACCGGTGAGCAGCCGTTAGGTTTTACTCCAAGAACAAAAAGAGTGCTTGAGCTTAGCTTCAGGGAAGCCAGAAGAATGGGACATAATTATATCGGAACAGAGCATCTTTTAATAGGTATACTGAAAGAAGGAGAAAGTGTAGCTGTCAGAATTTTAATGGATTTGGGATTAGAACCGCAAAAACTGTATTCTGAAGTTCTGAAGATGTTTACAGAAGAGGCTCCGGGTGCAGCAGGAGTTCCCAAAAACCATTCTGCCAGTTCAAACACTCCAACTCTTAATCAGTTTGGAAGAGATTTAACTGAGATGGCCAGAGAGGCAAAGTTTGACCCGGTTATAGGAAGAGATAAAGAAATTGAAAGGGTAATTCAGATTTTGAGCAGGAGAACCAAAAACAATCCTTGCTTAATAGGAGAACCGGGAGTTGGAAAGACAGCAATAGCTGAAGGATTGGCTCAAAAGATTGTTGAAGGAAATATACCGGAAATATTAAAGGATAAAAGAGTAGTAACCTTAGACTTGTCCTCCATGGTAGCTGGGGCAAAGTATAGGGGTGAATTTGAGGAAAGGCTGAAAAAGGCTCTTGAAGAGATAAAGAAAGCAGGAAACGTAATACTTTTCATTGATGAGATGCACACAATCATCGGAGCTGGTGCTGCCGAAGGTGCCATTGATGCCTCCAATATTTTGAAGCCATCCCTTGCAAGAGGTGAAATACAGGTAATAGGTGCAACCACTCTCGACGAATACAGAAAGCATGTTGAAAAAGATGCTGCTTTAGAGAGAAGGTTTCAGCCTATTATAGTGGGAGAACCTACTGTAGAAGAAGCTATTGAGATATTAAAGGGTATTAGGGATAAATATGAAGCACACCATAGGGTGAAAATAACTGATGAAGCACTTGTGGCTGCAGTGAAACTTTCGGACAGATATATAACCGATCGCTTCCTGCCGGACAAGGCCATAGATTTGATTGACGAAGCGGCTTCGAAAGTCAGACTAAGATCTTTTACTGCACCGCCCAATTTAAAACAGTTGGAAGAGCAAGTGGAAAGACTGAGAAAAGAAAAAGAGGATTCTATAATATGCCAGGAGTTTGAAAAAGCGGCTCGTATAAGGGATGAAGAGCAGCGATTGAAGAATGAGCTGGAAAAAGCAAAGAATGACTGGCAGCAAAAGAATCAGACCACTACCAATACTGTTACTGAAGAAGAAGTAGCAGGAATTGTAGCTGACTGGACCGGAATACCTGTTAAGCGTCTTGCTGAAGAAGAATCAGAAAGACTTATGAAAATGGAAGAAATTCTCCATAATAGGGTAATCGGTCAGGAAGAGGCGGTTAAAGCTGTATCCAAAGCTATTAGGAGAGGAAGAGTCGGCCTGAAAGATCCTAAGAGACCGGTGGGTTCATTTATATTCTTAGGACCGACAGGGGTTGGGAAAACCGAACTTAGCAAGGCTCTTGCCGAGGCTTTGTTTGGAGATGAAAACGCTATTATCAGAATTGATATGTCCGAGTACATGGAGAAGCACAGTGTATCGCGTTTGGTGGGATCACCTCCGGGATATGTGGGATATGAAGAAGGAGGACAGCTTACAGAAAAAGTAAGAAGGAAGCCTTATTCAGTGGTATTGTTCGATGAGATTGAAAAGGCACATCCCGATGTATTTAATTTGCTGCTTCAAATACTCGAAGACGGAAGGCTTACCGACTCACAGGGAAGAGTTGTTGACTTTAAGAATACTGTAATCATAATGACATCAAACGTTGGGGCAAGGCTTATAACCGAGCCTAAAAGACTGGGATTTGCTTCGGCAAATGTTGATAAAGCAAAGAATTATAACGACATGAAAAATAATGTTATGGGTGAACTTAAAAATACCTTCAGACCTGAGTTCTTAAACAGAGTGGATGAAATAATAGTGTTCCATCCATTGGAGGAAGAACATCTGAAACGCATTGTAGGACTTATGATTGACAACCTTGCAAAGAGACTTAAAGAGAATGCAATTGAGTTAGAGGTAACGGAAGATGCAAAATTACTTTTAGCTAAAAAAGGTTTTGACCAGGTTTATGGAGCAAGACCTTTAAGAAGAGCTATACAAAGTATGGTGGAAGACAAATTGGCAGAAGAAATGCTTGAAGGAAGAGTCAAAGCAGGAGATAAAGTGGTAATTGAAAGCAAGGATGAAGAGTTGGTATTGAATAAAGTATAAAGTATAAATAATCAAAAAATAGTCAGGGCTTTACGGCCTTGATTATTTTTTGATTATTTAAGAAATGCAAAGGGGAACAGGAATAGACAGCGTTTTGGAGTTTTATAAAAAAAGAGTGTTGCAAAATTAAATTTTTGGTAATAAGCTATAAATTAAATACATAGAATGCCTGAATAAAAATAATTGAGTAAATTTCGATAAAAGGTGATTTGGATGAAATCAAATGTTTTTAGAGCTATACAGTACATAAAAAGGGTGCTGGCAGGAGGTTTGGCAGTTGCATTTTTATCAACTTTTACAGCATGCAGCGGACCCGAGGAAGTAAAGACAAATTATGAAGAAGTTTCTCCAGAAAATCTCAAACCTGTACAGTTGAATTTTTATGTTATGCACTATATGGAAAAAAAGATATTAACACTAAAGAAGTTGATAATATCATGAAGGAAATTGAAAAGAAAACGGAAGATTCGATAAAGGTAAAACCTAAATTTCATTTTATAGCTTCTGACGAATATGAAGAGAAAATCAAAACACTGGTTGCTTCGGGAAAAAAAATTGATGCCTTTTTATGTAATGGAGCCTATCAATTCGAGAATTATACAAAGGATATTACGGATTTGTTTCCCAAATATGCTCCAAATTATTACAGGGAGCTTAAGTCAAATAAAATGGGAGAGGAGTCCCTTTACAATTCATCAATTAACGGGAAGATCTATTCTGTGCCTTGCAATGCTTTTAATTGTCCTAGGTATTTTATTGTTGCCCGCAAAGATTTGGTTGACAAGTATGCCAATGGCGGATTTGAAACATTGGAGGACTATGGTGATTTCCTAAAGAGCGTGAAGGAAAATGAACCGGATCTCATACCGGGAGCTGTTTATTCAAGAACTTTTTTTGATGCTTACATGAAAGGAAACGGATATTATAACTATCAAACAGTAATATTTTCTAATTGGGAAGGCGAGGAAAAGAACTTATACCTGCTTGAAGACACGGAGGAGTTTTCCAAAGCATACTCACTGCTGGAAAACTGGAGAAAGAATGGGTATGCACCGAAAAATCCATATAGTTATGACAAATCTTCCTTCATATCAAAAGGGTTGCTGGCATCACTGTTAACTAACAGTGATGAAGTGCATAATCGGGGTATAGATGAAGGTTTGAATGATTATGGATATAGAATGTATCCATTGTATTTGGATAAAACCCACGTTATAATGCCGAAAAGCAAGAGTGTGGCTGTAGCGAAAAACAGCAAGAATCCAGAAAGGGTTTTAATGTTTATTGAATGGTTACATAAGTCTCAGGAAAACTATGATCTTTTCAGATTTGGAGTGAACGGCAGAAACTATAGTTTGGATGGAGAAAACATATCATATCCTGAAGGGATACAGCAAATTACATATTGGTGGAATACGGTTACTGATTTCTTTATTGATTATCGATATGAAAGAATTGGTTTTCCGGATACTTTGAATTACCGGGAGGTAATAAAGGAAGCCAGTTTGAACAATATTGTAACACAATGGGAAATGTATGAAAAATTTGAATATAGGCTAATGGATGAGGACGAGTTAAAAAAAGTTAATGAGGAATGGGATTCGCTAAGTCCTATATTGAGAAAATATGAAGAAAACATGTATGATTTTTATGAGTATATGGATGAGGGGTTAGGCACCATTACACCTGAGAAACTTAGGGAGATGCAAAAAGAAGCAGGGATAGACAGAGTTTTGGAGTTTTATAAAAAAGATTTGTTGAAAAATTAAATTTAAGGTAATTTGAGTATTTTTATGGCAAGTTTATAATACATTGTATTACGATGTAATTTGTGATGCAATATAGTCAGTATTACAATTTGAAAGCTGCCATTTTGGAATAAAGAGCTTATGGGAGGACGTATCGATACCCTTCTGCTGCTTTTGACAGCCATAAATTGCATACATGATATGGTTGGATAAATGGAATAATTGTGTAAGTCTTGATAAGCGGTGAATTTGGTGATGGCAAAGATATATAGAGCAATATGATGGGTCTGGCAGCTAGTATGGCAGTTGCCTTTTTGACGGCTTTTGATGCTTGTAGCAGTCCTGATAAAATAAAGGATAACTATGATGATGTATTTTACGAAGACCTTGAACCCGTCCGATTGAATTTTTATGCAATGGATTATACAGAATCCGCTTCTGATAATAAAGAAGTTGAAAATATAATGAGCTTATATCAAATGAAGCGGGAAAAGAGTTAATTTACTATTCATCAATTGACGGAAAGCTCTATTCTGTTTCCTGTAATGTCTCATGCCCGAGATATTTTATTGTTGCCCGCAAAGACTTAGTTGACAAATATGCTAAAGGCGGATTTGAAACACTGGAGGATTATGGTGAGTTTCTGAAGAGTGTGACAGAAAATGAACCGTGTCTTATACCGGAAAATCAAGAGTTTTTTATACCGAGAGTGGTTTCTTCGAAGTCATTTTTTGATGCTTACATGAAGGGAAACGTATACTATAATTACGATTCTGTTATGTATTCTACTTGGAAAAGCGAAGGAAAAGAGTTATACCTGATGGAAAATACCGGTGAGTTTATTGAAGCGTATTCAATGCTAATCGACTGGCGAAAGAAAGGATATGCACCAAAAAAACTTTGAAATCTTACGGTTATCACTACTATATTACAGAGGAAATGGCGGCTTCACTGCTACTTGATATCGAAGGTATACGTTTTAACAACATAGGTGTAAATTCAGATTATGAATACAAAATTTATCTGTTGTATATGGATCAACCCCACTTTTTATCGTCCAGGTACAGAGGAGTGGCTGTGGCGTCAAACAGCAAGAATCCTGAAAGTCTATGATAATATTGACAAAGGTTTGATGAACATTACTCCGGAGGAACTTTGGGAGATGCAAAAAGATGAAAGAATAGGCAGATATCTTGAATATAACAAAAATTTTTTACAGAGATAAGGGACATTAAATTTTTACTTATCCTTTAATGTAGTTTTTGCTGGTTGAGTATTTCTTTTCGGGGTAAAAACTGTCTTGGAGGAATAATGATGGAACGGAAAATGAATTTGTGGAGGTCGTTCAAAACAATATTTGTTCCACTTCCAATGTGCCTATCAATTGGTTGCAGTATGTTCCCGTCTGAAGAGGAAACGCTTGCACCGCCTCTTGAAGTTCCTGAGGAAATAACCTATAAAATTTTCGAAGCAAAGACCGGTTACATAGAGGAAGGCATAAAAGAAAAAGCAATCTTTATTGCTTATGATGAATCAGAGCTTTTTTTGAAAACTACAGCGGAAGACCCAGGAAAATATATGTGAATGTAGGAGATAGGGTTAAAAAGGAGATGTTATTGCAGAGGTTATGACGGATAATATCGAGAGGCGCATTGCCAACCGGCAAATAAAGGTTGATTCAAAACAGAAAGACCTGGATTATACCAAATCAATTTCCGGAATAATAATAAAAATGTACGAAGATGAAGCGGAGGTACTCTATAGTATCACAAACGGTCAAAAAGATAGTTGCCATAAGTGATGGAATGATAAGCAGTGAAATTCTGCGTAAGAGAGACTATGTCCAAAGGATTAGAGAAATTTTCAAAATTGATTTTATTGAGATTGTAGAATATAATATTGACTAACAGTTTATGTAAAGGTCTCAGTAAAAGTATACAAACCTTAGATGTTGTGAGGGAATCTTTAGCAGTTTTTTTATTTTAAAAGGATTAGCAAGGGGGTCAAAATGTATGGTGATTGAATTTGCAGTGGGTGTACTGGTAGCTTCATTGATTGCTTTAGGCTATGTGATTTTTATGAATGTAAAGTTTAAAGAAACACCTTCTGAAGGACATCATGACGCTTTCGACAGGGAAACCAAAGACCGCTATATCAAAAATATTACCAATGTCATGAAAAATTTCAACCTGAAAACAATAGCAAGTACTGTTACTGAATTTATGTATTGCTATATTGAGCAGACAGTAGCAGTTTTAAAGAAGGTTGGGATTCGTAAGGAAGTTGATATTATTGAAGATGGCAGTTTCGATAGAGATAGTATTTCGGATAATATAGTTATATCTGATGGAAAAAACAACTTTGCCACTGCATTGTTGGGCGGTAAAATTGTGGAAAAGTACATAGATAATGTTACGGACAAAGTATTATATGAAAAGGTAATAGAAAAAGGAATTTATTCTTTGGAAATGATACGAAGTGATCATATTGAACGTCAAAATGCAAATTTTTGTTCTAACTGTGGTGCGCCTATGAAAATAGAAGGGGATTTTTATGTATGTCCCAACTGCGGCACGAAATACACAACTGAATCTGCTAACTGGATTGTAGCCAATGTTACCTGTTATAATTATAAAACCGAAAATAGGCTGACCTTTCTTTATTTCATACCTGTTCTTATTATGATTGTTTTAGCGTTTATTGCTAATTACGGTTCATGGAAAATGAAGGTTATATCTGTTTTGTATGATTTGGCTTTACTTGGAGTTGTGTTGGCATTATGTGCTTGGTTGACAAAGCTTATGAGTGGGCTTAATAAAATAGCCAAATATGATAAACAGTTTTCCAGAAAAAGTTTCCAAAAAAGAGTGGAGTATTTAGTTCGTACTTATGAAAGAGCGAAAGATTTAGATATTTCAAAAGTAAAATCTTTAATGGAGCCGTCACTTTATGAAAGATTAAAAGAGCAGAACAAGTATGACGAGTTTTATATGTTGGATTTTGAAATACGCAAATTGGTGGTTAGAGATTTTGAAATTAAAGATGATAAGCAATTGGCATATGTAACTTTGGATGTTAATAAAATTACAATTAATGAAAAGAAAAAGATCAAGAAGAAAAAAGGGAAATATGACATTACATTATATAGACACAAGGATACATTGACTGATGTCAAACTGAATCCTGAGGTAATTACATGTGAAGGCTGCGGACGCAATATGAACTTAACCGTTGACGGGAAATGTAAAGCTTGTGGCAATACCTATGATCTTTCAAAATATGATTGGATTATTTACGATATCAGTGATATTAAATAAGATATATTATTGTAAGTGGAAAGAAGCAAAAAATATTCAATATTTTCTTTTATTGGAGGTATAAATATGGGTTTAATTAAACAGGCCTTTGCTGCAACAAAGGAACAATTTAGCGAACTCTTGAGAGCAGGAGCGGGAAGTTTAGGTAGTGTACTTGCTGATAAATTTAAGGTGATTATTGAGTGCCCAAACATGGGGGATAATATTTTAATGATGAAAAAGACCTCACCGACGGGACGTATCCCCAAAGACAGTGCTATTGTGGTACAACCTTCTCAAATGGCAGTTATTGTAGATAGTGGGCGCGTTGTAGATGCTACAGCGGAACAGGGAGTTTACATATTTGATCAATCTTCAACACCGTGTTTCCTTCAGGGAGATTTTGAAGGTGCCATTAAAGCTTTGTGGGAACGTTTTTCATTTGCAGGAGCTACACCTAATACTCAGCAGGTTTATTATTTTAATATAAAAGAAATTATGGATAACGGCTTTGGAACGGCAACTCCAATTCCATACAGGGATTGGGAACATCCTCTTGTAAATCCAAGGGTTCCCGGTGGCCTGATGCCGATGAATGTAAATATAAAATGCTACGGAACGTATACTTTCAAGATTGTAGATCCGGCAGCTTTTATGCTGGAAGTTTGCGGTACAGCCAATATTTATGAAAAAGAAGAATTGGTTGAGCAGATGAGAAGTGAAATAAATGCTGCTTTTAAGTCAGTTGTAAACCGACTCGGTTCTGATGACTACAAAATATATGCTACTCAGTTATCTTCCCAGGATCAGCTAATCCGTGAAATCATGGAAAAAGAGGTTTTGGATGAACCAATACGCAGACGTGGTATCAAGATACTTTCTTTCGCTATCGAGAACATGCAGTTTGATGAGGCTTCCAAAGCTAAGATAGATCAGTATGAAATTGGATCTGATGCTCTTACTCAACAGGGTATGATGGCTTCTTCCTATGCTAAAGCCATGGAAAATGCAGCTGGAAATGCAAAGGGTGCAGCCAATGGCTTTATTGGTCTCGGAATGATGAATATGGCATCAGGAGGAGTATTTGGTAATATACCTCAGAATCTTAATAACCAGGTTGCACAGCAGCAACAGAGAGGAAATGCAAGCTCTTTTGAAGCTTCAGGTACGGTTTGTACCAACTGCGGAAAACCGGTTAACGGAAAATTCTGTTCAAATTGTGGAACACCGGTACCTCAAAAGAAGATTTGTCCAGCCTGTAAAAATGAAGCTTCAGGAAGATTTTGCTCCAATTGTGGTGCCAGTTTGGAAGCTCCGGCCAAGAAGTTCTGCCCCGATTGTGGTACAGAAGTTCCGCAAAAGTTTTGTCCTAACTGTGGAAAATCAGTTGAATAAATATGTAAAATGTGTTCTATTGGTGGTTCATATTTATGAGCCACCTTTCTTATTTTAAGCTGTTTTAAATAATTTTCTGGATAATTTTTCGGAATTAAAGACAAGCAGAAGGCAAAGAAATTTATATTCAGAGATGATAAAACATTATCCCCATGAAATATAAAAAAGAGAACAGCAGTGGATGGTCATAATTCTTGCCAATAACCATAAAATTTGCTTTGCCGATGAACCTACCGATTCTGTGGAAAGCAAGAAATCATGCAGCACTATAAACTTAATAAAAATCAAAGGGTAAATACAAAAAATCAGGAACGTAATTGAAATATATAAGGATTAATTTCATTTATAATTTATGTACTGACAAATTCTTTAATAAATAATTTGGCTTTTTTATAAAATTTACACCGTTTTTTTAGATCCTTCTTAATTTCGCGTAAAAAAGCTGAATAGGTATCGACGAAATCGGCATCTGCTTCATATTCGCCGTAGATGATTCTATTATAAGTTGTGATTAGGTCGCTGAATTTAAGCTCATTTAATGAAACTTCAGCATCAATCCTTCTGGCGTACTCTTGAGGTGTTTCGTAATTGTACTTCGGATATTTGCAAGCTTTTAAGTAATCCAATATAATTTGGTGAATTATTTTCACTTTATAAGTGCTGCTTCCCTTGCGGAAGGCATTCTTGCTTTTTATAATTATAACAATAACATATATTAAAAGGATTAAGACTATGGGGATTCCTGTGTAAAGGCCAATTTTAATTAATATGTCTATAGTTTCTTTATTTGAATCCTTGTCTTCTGCAACCGGTTCTTCCTCCTCCTTAAGTCTATTTTCCTGTTGATTTGAGTTTGCTACTCCAACCTCAGTACTTTCGAACATAACCCATCCGTAACCTTTAAAATAAACTTCAATCCAGGCATGGGCATCAGAGTCAAATACCGGTTTATAACCTGTGGATAAGTATTTATAATACGCAGGGACTGAGGAAAAACTTGAGGAGGTATCTATTTTAAAACCGGTTACATAACGGGCCGGAATGTTGAGGCTTCTTAGCAGTAGAGCCGCTGCTGAGGAATAATGCTGACAAAAGCCTTCTTTGCTTTCAAATAAAAAGTATTCGATTTTGTCGGAGTTGTCTTTTGGGACTTTAGGAACAGGATTATAGGTATAATTGTTTTTTAAATATTTGATAATGGCTTCTATCTTGTCATAATCATTGTCTATTCCTTCTGTAATCTTTAATGCCAACTCATACAGCCTATCATTGCTATAGCCTTCGTATTGGGGGAGTGTGTTTTGAAGTTTAACTTTCCTTAAGGCCTCCTTAAAGGCTTCTTTGTCGGCTATATTTAAGGAATCAAAGGAAAAAGAAAAATCTTCTTTAATTATATTTTCAGTATAGTTCTCTATATGGTAGGTACCTCTGTTTTCATCGCAGGCGACAATAATATCGGGATTTTGTATACTGAAATTATCTATATATGGTCCCACAAATAAAATTGGTGTTTGAATACCGGTATAATTGACAACAATATTTTCTACTTCTCCTATTGCTTTAAAAGCAGTGAAAATACTGTTTTCGGTTTTGGGAAAGGATTCGTTTTGCAGCCATCGGTTTTTGGTATATGTATCATACACAATTGATTTAAAATATACTGTTTTATTGGTTTTAACTTTAAACAACTCAATACCCTCAAATACAAATTTATCTCTGATATTACCGCTTGTGGCAACTTCAGAAGCAAACTTATCAAAAGAATTTGTGCCTTCCTGTGAATTGCTTAAATAAACCTTTTTTGGTTTTGCTTGAAATGGGTATGGGCGAGACTGGAAAAGCAGCTGTGACAAGCCAATAATACATATTGCGTATATGATTGCTATACTTATAAAAGGCATTATATCTCTTTCTTTTTTCTTTTCATTCCTGGTGTAATAAATATAGAAATAATACACTATGCTGCAAAATATAAAAAATAAAAAGGTATATCGGTCACTTACAGCATTCAGCTGGTTTTCAACAAAACCTGCGGTCAAAGCAATAAGGGAAACGGGAATATAGACATAATTCCAAAACTTAAAATGTTTACATTTCGAAATAATTATATAAATTAAAATTGATATCAGTAAAATTACTGCTACTTGTCTTGGGATATCTATAGAAGAGCTATTACCAGCAATAGATTCAAAATACGGCATTAGAAACGCGCTTATATTATCTGCAATTAAATCCATGATTCCCAATAAGTACATGGTAAAGAATCCGCCTATAGATAGCAGGGATAAAGCTGTCAGTGATATAAAAATTCTTTTCTTGTTGCCAAATAGGATTATAGATAATAAAAAACTAAAAAGAGAAATTATTAAATTATTTATGACGGAAATTTCGTATCCCATTATAGCGGATAATAAAAGAATCCATCCTAAGCCGTATATGAATTCTGCAAACATTTAGGCCACTTCCAATCTGCAAAGTTCATTTTCATAACTGATTTTGTATACTTTTATATTATTGGACAATAGATTCACTAAAGGCTGTTTATCCTGATCGGTTAAAATACTGCCCACTTCGCATTTGTTTTCATTGATTATGTAAATATTTATATCCGGTATCCTTGCACGGTTTAAAAGGATATATTCGCTTAATTCTTTGGTTATGTAGGGGGTAAAAATCATTATATTGGCATACTGTGCGAAACTGCCCAGTTCTTTTTCCAGTATACTGATGAATTCTCTGCCGGAAAACATCATATTGGCCAGGACATTGTAAAATTGTCCGAAATCGTTGATATTGCTTCCTGAAATGTACTGCATGTCGAATTTGTAGTAGGAAAGATATGTGGGAGTATTGTTTTCTAACAAGTATTTTATAGTTGCAACTACACATTCGATAATATAATCTTGCATGACCACATTATATTCAAAACTAAAGGGCAAACTGTCGTAGTTTATAATTATTTTGGTACGGCTATTGATATTGCCCTCATTTTCTTTAACCAAAAGTTTCCCATGTTTTGCACTTAATTTCCAATGAATTGCTTTTAGCGGATCTCCCGATTGGTAATCCCGTACATTGGAAAAAATACTGGGATCTTTATTGGTTTTACTTACAATACTTTCGTTAGATTCAATTAAGGAAGTGTATTTATTAACCTGTATAAGTTCGCGTATTTTGGGATAGACCAGAATCTTGGGATTTTCTATCGACTTAAATTTAATTGTGAATAAATTGAAAAAATCCCGTATACTTATTGACTGAATACCTATGTAATAGCTTCCTCTATATCGGCAGTCAACCTTCTTGACTGCTTTTTTTACTTCATCGGGATATAATATGAATTCATCTTCTTCTCCCAGTATAGTATCTTTGAAAAGCACCTTGCTATCGGTAAATTCAATGGTCATAGGACAAAACAGCAGTTTTGTGTGATTACTTATTTCGTAAGTATAAGTTATGACATCACCTTTTACTACAATACGCTGATCTACGTTTTCAAGCAGTCTGAAAGATGCCATGGTGAACAGTATTAACGAAAGAGATACAACGGGCAATAACAGTGCGGTGTAAAAGAGTATAGTAGATATATAACCGTCTTTGTAAATTCCCAATGCAATTGTAAAGATTAAAAAACATAGATATATGATTTTATTCTTTAACAATTTGAACACAGCCTTTCCTTTACTTCGCCGTTCTATTCAGGTACTGTTATCTTTTTTAACAGTTCATTTAATATATCTTCCACAGAGATATTTTCATACTTTGCTTCAGCCCTTGGAATTATTCGGTGTCTTACAATAGGCATTAGTACCTTTTTAATATCGTCCGGTGTTACAAAGTCTCTGTTTTGGTAATAGGCCCATGCTCTGGCCGCCCTTGCAACGGCTAAAGTGCCCCTGGGGCTGATTCCTAGCTGGATTTGATTGCTCCTTCTTGATTCCTGTGCTATTTTAATAATATATTGAGCAACCTTTTGGTTTATTTTGACTTTAAGTATTTCTTCCTGAACTTCTAGTATTTCTTCTAATGTAACTACAGCTTCCAAATGTTCAAGAGGGATCTCCTGCCCGTAAATGCTTAAAATACCAAGTTCCTCTTCCTCATTGGGGTAGCCTATGGATATCTTCATAATAAAGCGGTCCAGTTGGGCTTCAGGTAAGGGATAAGTTCCTAAATGTTCTATCGGATTTTGAGTGGCTATAACCATAAAAGGCTTCGGTAAAGGATAGAGTTTACCGTCAACGGTAACTTTCTTTTCTTCCATGGCTTCTAACAAACCCGATTGTGTCTTTGGCGGTGTCCTGTTAATTTCATCGGCTAAGAAAATATTTGCCATGATAGCACCTTCTCTATATTCAAATTCATTGGTTTTGGGATTGAACATAGAGAAACCTGTAATATCGGAAGGCATAACATCCGGTGTGCAGGATATTCTTTTAAACTTCCCTCCGATTGTTTTGGATAATGCCAATGCCAGAGTGGTTTTTCCTGTACCTGGTACATCCTCAATTAATACATGACCGTCACAAAGAAGTGCCAAACACAATAATTCTATGGTGTCCCTTTTGCCTACAATAACTTTCTCAATGTTACTGACCATTCTTTCGATGACATTGTTATCTTTTTTCATAAAGTGCACCTTTTCTTATTATATTTGATTAAATCAAAGACAGAAGTGGAAAAATGTTTGAACTAAATTATAATCCTATTTGTATTATAGAGTTTTTTTAAAACAAAGTAAATAAAAAACAATAAAGTCTTTAAAGCGTAAGTGATTTTAATTATTTTGATTTTTATTAATTTTCTTAACGAAACTAGTATTTCTGCCTCCAGGTATTAATTTTTTGTAAGTATTTTATTTATGTAAAAATAATTCCGGTAAAGTAAGCGATTAAAAGGTTTGTGTCGTAAACTGTGAAGTGATATAACCTTCTGTTTCTGTTAACTTTAAAAATGTTACTATTATGCAAGCAAAATAATTTGAAAATCATCTAAATAGTGATAAAAATATAAATTATATGCATTGTATAATTACATCAAAGAATAGAAAAATGATAGCATTGTTTAATTACGAGAGAATATTTGAAAGTGTTGTAAATAGCAATTATTATCAAACATTTGATATAGAAAGAGTGCAGCTTTTAGAAGGAAAGATGGATGGTGCTTACTATTGTGCTGATATGATACCTTTTGGATCAGGTAAACTTGCTTGTTCTGCTATAGCCGATGAATTGAAAAGACAACTGTACATACTCTCAGAACAGTACTATAATAAAGGCTCATTTAGTGAAGATGATAGAATTGTATATAATGAAATACTTCAAGAGATATCGGATGTTTATGAAGCATTAACCTATGATAATTATGTTTATTTATCAACTAATAGAGAAATTATAGTGAACTACTCTAATTCCATTAAAAAGAAATATAATATAGATTATTAGCAGAAAGCATTAAAAACTCTTTACCTCTGGTTAAATAATTTAATATAAAGTTTTAAAATCAGCCCTAGGAACAAGTGCGATTTATGCTTGTTGCTAGGGTGTATTAGTATGGAGAAATCCATTCGATTGAATACTTAATGATCCCACCAGAAGTAGTCTTGTTCAAGTTGATATACACTTCCATCAGCCGGATCTACTATATAAAATAACTTTTCTCCTGAAACTTCAACTGCATAATAGTAGTAATAATCATTAATAAACAATGAATTGCGAGGTGGAATCGGTATTGATATGTATTTTTTAGGAATAAAGGTGACATTATCGCTATTTATTTCATTTCGAACAATAGCTTTTCCACCTTCGTATGTAGTAGCCGGTAAATTAAAAATAAATAGAACCGGGATGATAATCGATAGCGCAGTGAAAACTATCAATTTTCCAGACTCTTTTATAAATATAATAAGAGTCAATAGTAGAATGATTCCAATATCCAATAGGAATGTTTTCATTGCTCCGGAGAATAATTTGTTCACTATGTGGATTACTATGAACTCAGTAGTAGGGACTATAGTTAATATTCTTGCTAATTTTTTATTTTCCATTAATGCATTCCCTCTTTTCGAAGGATATCTTCTATTCTCGATAATTCAATAATGATGAAAATGAGTCTACGGTGTTTTTATTAGAACATGCTAAAACTTATGGTGAGAAAATTCTAAATGTCTGATAAAATAAAGCTAGCTTATTTTATGTTGAAAAAATGTATATTGTATATAGAAGAAATTGTAACATAGATGTTGTTTTTGTACAATATGTTTGCTTTAGTTTGAGTAGGTTAGAAAATTAATTTTATAAAGATAGAGGAATAATTCAATGAGGAAATCTATAATTTTGATATTAATAGTTTTAATATTGGCAGTATTGGGCTATACATTTATAAAATCCAAGGGAGAAGCGGGACAAATTCTGCCGACAAACAGCACATCATCCACAAAGAACACAATAGTTTTTCTGGGAGATTCGATAACTGCCGGATATGGTATTGAAGACAATCAGGCTTTTCCAAATCTTATAAATGAATACTGGAAGGAAAACAATATTTCTTTTAAAGCCCAAAATGAAGGTATCAGCGGTGACACCACAACAGATGTGTTATCGCGTCTGGATAGTGTTTTGACCGATGATGTTTATATGGTTTTTCTTGAAATTGGGGCAAATGATGCTTTTGCAAAAACCGATATCGGAGTTGTAAGAGATAATATAAAAACGATAATAAAAAGAATTCAGGACAGGCAAATTAAAGTTGTTCTGATGGCTATGGATTTACCGACGGTTTTTTATTTACAGGATTCGGATTATGTAAAGAGCTTTGCAGCAATTTATGAAGAAATTGGAAAGGAATTGGATGTACCTGTTATGCCCTCTTTAGTCAGGGAAAACGAGAATAAAAGCGATTTATGGCAGGAAGATAGAATACATCCAAGTCCTAAAGGTCATGAACTTCTGGCAAAAAACGTGTTGAGCTTTTTGAACAAGGAATGGGTATATGATAAATAGTATGATGTGGGGTAAGGTCTATGGAGAACTATCTATTATGTATGAGTGTAGATGCCATAGCGAAAAGCAAATGGCCAGTCGAGAGTTAATAAACGCCCTTTCCCAAGGGCATTCTTGATATGCTATTTACTTTTGCTATTTATTATAATATTATTTTTGTAATCTAGAATTTGACTTACAGACCCATTGGAAATTAACTTAGGGGGTCATTATAATATTGTTGTACCCAAGCCAAATTCGGTACCTAAAATTACGCTAACCCTAAAAGAAAGTATAATGCCCCCCATTGTCAAGACAAATTTTTAGCTTTTCTAAGTTAGATTCTCCTTTCTATGTTTTTGTATAATATCTACCTTA
>ENA-OWPA01001049-OWPA01001049.1-bioreactor-metagenome-genome-assembly--contig:-NODE-1049-length-22634-cov-5.981957_pt1 | contig 22634 bp, 19 predicted proteins | sample MGYA00238139_ERZ651803 | MGnify/ENA primary metagenome ERZ651803 (study PRJEB26909, sample SAMN07631231) | bioreactor metagenome | isolation source: Switchgrass digestor | place: USA: Dartmouth... | reverse complement strand
TATACTTTGATTCAAGGCCTGTTAATCATTTTTTTAATATCCGCACTTATTAGTTACAAAATAACGGTATTATTCACGTGTTTATTTTATTGGATTTATTTACATTTCCGCTTTCTAATCCTTTAGAATATTTATTTCGGCTTACAGGCGAACCACCCAGAATTCCTGCAACAGGTGTATAACTTACAACATATGCAAACAGACATGTAAATAATACGGTTACTAAATACAATACTGCCATTCCCTTTACTGCCCTGTTAAAGAACCTTCCGAGTCCAAGCCGTTGAATGGCATCCTTGATCAAATTCTGCACCAGGAGATGGCTTAGGTAAATGTTATAGGATTGTACCGATATCCATTCGGGTATCTTCCATACTTTCCATTCCCTGTATTTAAATAGTTCCGCTGCAGCATAAAGAAGGAAAAATGTCGTGATACTATAAAGCATAATACTTGGCTTTATGGAAGAGTAAAATGTCTTTGTGTACCTGTTGTCTGCAACCATTACCAACAGGCTTACCATCCAGGTTGCCACAATAATTCCCTGAAGGATTCCGGGTTGGATGCCCTTTCCTTTACATACCGCTTTCAGTTTTGCCTTCCACCTGTCCCTATTCATGGCGAAATACATACCAAACACGAAGTAGAAAAGCCATGTGGGAAAAAATATGTAATACGGAATTATGCTTGGGGGAAGCTTAACTAATTGCAACACTTGCAAATATATTCCCGTCTGAAAAGCCAGAGTTATTAAAAAGCTTACGGTTAAAGTAATTCCGGGTAATTTATTGAGGCTGTTTCTTAGTGGAATATAAAGAAGATAAAGCTGGATAATTATTATTACGAAATACAAATGATCATATGCGGTTCCATAAAGAAGTTTATTTAACGTATCTATTAGAAACTCTCCCTTTTCATTGAAAATTGAAGATAATTCATTCCGTATTTTATATAATATGTAAATAATTGACCATACTAAATATGGAATATAGATTTTCTTCATCCTTTTCCCAAGGAAGCTGAAATATCCCCTTATTCCCTTGTAATTACTGCTTGTATTCCAAAGCAGCAAGCCTGAAATTATGATGAACATAGGAACTGCAAAACGGCTTAACTGGTTTATATAGTAAGGTATGCTTGCAGCATACACATATGGGCCGGTAGTATGAATAGCAATTACCGCAAGGGCGGATACTGCCCTTATAAAATCAATTTCACGCAATCGTGACTGCAATATGTAAAATCCCCCTTTCGTGGCAAAAATAGGCGTTTATCATAATAGTATATGGTAGCATTTAAAATATTTAGAGTCAATAGAATAATAGAAAATGTTACTTCTGCAATAAAATTAACATAAATATGTTAATTTAAATTTTTTATTTTAGTGTTGACAGATGAACGACTACCTGCTATACTATCATATTGTCAGAGATAAAATTATCTGTGATGAGCTGGTGTAGCTCAGCAGGTAGAGCAGCTGACTTGTAATCAGCAGGTCGGGGGTTCAAATCCGTCCACCAGCTCCAAAACCCTTCAAAACAGTAGTTTTGAAGGGTTTTTTCATGTTTTTGGATGACATGCTGATTTTGGTTTTGACATGTTGATTTCCTGACATGCTGATTTTCAACTTACGACAATATGGAAATATTGGAGGTAAGTTTATGAAGAAAAAGGGAAACGGCAAGCAGGAAAGCGTCAGCGTAAAAAATACGGCAAGCCAGCTGGATTTGCGAAAGCTTTATCAGTCTTTTTTAATCGACCAGAGATGTAATGGAAACTCTCCGAAAACATTAAGGTATTATGAACAAAACATAACAAGGTTTTTAAAATACCTCGAAGAGAATTTTGGTTCTACGGATTTATTGCCGTCCCTGCTGGATCAGGTAAAACAATATACTCTTTATTTGAAGAGTTCCCATAAAATTGATCCAGTGAGTGGTCTTAAAAAAGATGAATACTTGTCCAGTTCCACAATCAGGACGTATGTAAGGGCTGTAAAATGCTTTGTATCATGGCTTGGGAATGAAGGGTTTATAGATGAATTTTTGGCAAGAAAAATAAAGCTTCCCAAAGCGACAAAAAAGGCTATCGAAATATTGGACGAACAGGAAATTGATATGATAATGAATTACTTGAAACAAAAAAAGACCAACCATTACAGGGATCTGGCAATCTTCTGCTGCAGTCTTGAGCTGGGGGCACGTCTCAGTGAAATAACTTTTTTGAAAATCAAAGATGTCCATTTGGAACAGGGAATTTGCAAAGTGCTTGGGAAAGGGAATAAAGAACGTTATATAACATTTGGAAGGAGTTTACAAAAAATATTGTCCAAATATATATATCAGGAAAGACCAGAACCTTTTAATGACAAGGTCGAAAGCCTGTTTTTGAAATCAGATGGAAAACCAATCACAACAACAACGATTGTTCAGCTTTTTAGGCGTATAAAGAATGCAACAGGTATTGAAAAGCTACATCCGCATTTGATGCGTCATACCATGATAACAATGAGTTTGGCAAAGGACAGCAACATATTTGCTTTGAAGCAGAAAACAGGTCATTCAAGTTTTGAAATTATGGGAAACTATCTTCATATGGCGGAAGGTCTCGGTAATATGAAAGCCAACGGTATATCGGTGCTCGACAGCTTGAGTTTCAAATAACAAAAAGGTTATTTCAATTTGCTGTACAGTATTCGCTGATCGGTTTTTTGAATATCTTTGCCAAACAATGTTATAATGATTTACCGTCATAATCTGACGGGCATGACTAATGTTCTTGGCTGGGAATACGGTATTAGGAAACGACACAGTAAGAAGCCACTCCCCCCTGACATTCTCCAAAGAGAGATCTCCAGAGAATGTCAGGGAAAGACGGAAACAAAAAGAGGACAACTAATGTCCTCGGCTTTGGGCGGCTATTGAGGTTTCCGTCTTTTCGGCCATTACTGGCCGACACACTATTTGGCGATCAAGGTCTGCCGTAAAACATCGCTGGTGGTCATCCGTTGTGCGCCCCCCTGCTTGATTTTGCAAGCGACAGGACAGGTCTATGGTATCAACCCATACCATAGTTATCTTAAAAGGTAATCGCCCTCTGACGGCGGACAGTATCGGGGACGAGCCGATACGCTTGTTTTTAAGTGATACCTGCATCAACACTGCTATGTTTTTAGGAAACATACCGAAAAAACCTCATTCAGTTTTTTGAATTATATTTTTGTTAGCGATAAAATATAACAAAATTCGTGTTTTATGAGTTGTTTAATTGTTCTCGTTCCAAGCTTTGAGCCCGTTTTATATTGATAGAAATTATATATTCAAGGTTTTCAAGGTTTTTGTCATAGGGTTCATTTTTGGCTTCTTTAAGGTCAATATATAGTTCTGAAATGATTTCCTGCAATTGTATTGCATATTCGTTTATGCCTGTTGTCCTCACAGTCCTGTTTCTCTCGGCTTCAAGCTTCTTTATGGCTTTTTCAATCTGGATAACATTTCGTTTTTCTGGTGGGATTAAAGATAATTCAAGAGCCATGTCATAATACTTTTCAAGGTTTTTTATCAATTACATACAACTCCTTTCCGCATTGGGGTTTGCCTTGGTCGGGGGAGCGAAACTCCCCCCGACTACTGGTTTAATTTCAAGGTTTTGTCCTTTTTACAAGAATGTTTCAATACATTTATTCTTGTTGGTGGGACAATAGCACCTCTACGCTGTAAAGCTCTGATTTTTTCAGGGCTTACCAGCTTATATTTTTCATTGGCTTTACGCATAATGTTTAATGCGGCGTTTTGGTCGGCATTTATCTTGATACCTTCCCTGCTGACATACAGCCCACGAAAAAGCCTTTTGCCTGAAAATACATATTTTCTTCTGCTGATTTTTTCAGGGATGGGATCATTGTCTATGAAACTGGCTTTGCTGGTATAGCATTCATTTTGCTTTATGAGACGGATACCGAATTTCTGGCATTTAAAATCAAGCTTCTGCAAGAACTTACGATAAGGAATTTGGAAAAAAATTCTATAAAACAGGTTTGGACCTTTGGCGAAGCTATACCCGCATCCTACAATGATATTGCCTATCTTCTCCCGAAGGCAGTAATCAGCTATATACTTGGCTGATTTGTTCAGGTAATCGTCAATCCTTCTTTGGTATCTGTCTGTAATTCTCATTTCTCTTTTTGTATAACCTTTTATTGATTGTTTGCGCTTTACATTTCTGATTTTAGCCATTTGCTTTTGAAAGCCCTGAATGATGGATTTTAGATACCGACCGTCAATGATGAAGGATTTTCCCTCGCTATCGCATACGGTTGCGAAATTATCAACTCCAAAGTCAATGGCTAAGCATTTTGTATTGTCCAAGTCCTGCGGCTGCTTTTGTACTTCGTAAGTCAGGAAAATCTCATATGCTGAAAAACCATATTTCGGTTTTATAACAAAACGCACTACATTTGCATCTTTGATATCAGGCGGCAGGGTAAAATATATGGGCGGGTACTCTTTTGCCAGCAATCTGCTTAATGGCAGTTTTATTTTACCGTCCCTTTGCTCAAAATCATTACAAATGAGAGGAAAGAAATATTTTTTTGCCCTGGGGGGAATTAATTTTTTAGGAGGGTTAAATATCTGCCAGCGGTTGCCGCACTCACTTTCGTAATCAATAGTAGTTTGATAAGTCAAAAAATCCTTGTCAGCTTCCAATATTATTGCCTGATATCGGCTTCCGATTTCCTTGTATTCAGGAAGGTTTTTAACAAGTTTTGCGTTATCGATCCAGAATAGGAATTTGCCAGTCTTCTTGTAGTGGCTTTTAATGTTTTGAAGAGCGGTATTATAAATATCTCTTGATAGTATGCAAAGCCTTTTCAACAACTGCTTGTTTTTATCATTCAAGTGAATAAGGTTTAAGCGTCTGGTTGCATATAAAGCGAAATATCATCACCTCCGTTTCTTTTTGTTATAAATATATATAGATCATATAAAAATATAACTCAAAACATGTCGAACCCAAACTTGAACCTGTTAAAACTTGACGGAATATGGAACGAGAGTTAAAATTTTATCAACACATCAAAACTTTATCATCATAAAGAGATAATTTAGAAAGGGTCGGATGTAAGATGAGGGAAGTTTCGGAAAAGAAAAAGTTTTCAAAATGGAAAGTTGTTTTGGCAATTGTTTTTGTCATAGCCATTATATCTGTAATTATTTTCTTAATGCTTAACGGAAAAGAGGCACAAGAAAAAAGTTTGGAAATAGACGAACCGTCTATTACCGAACAACAAATTGGAAATACAGGAGGAACAAAAGAAGAACAGAGAGAAATTACAGAAGAAGAAACAATTGTTAAAGAAACAGAAGAAATGGCAGAACAAAATGACAATGAAGATAGTATGATTGAAGAAGAAATTGAAGAAAGTAATGTTGAAGAAGGTTTGGCTTCTTCGATAACGCTCGAAGAAGAACAACCGATAAGTGGGATTTATACAGAAGAAGAAAATAACGTTCCTGAAATTAAAGAAGAAAAAGAAACGAAGACAGAACAAAAACAATCTAAGGAAGCAGAAGAAAGTAAGAAAGAAGAAGTAAAAGAACAACCTAAGACTGAACAACCAAAGGAAACCCAAAAGCCAAAAGAAACAGAAAAACCAAAGGAAACTGAAAAACCGAAAGAAACAGAGAAACCGAAAGAAGAGCAGCCTAAAGTAGAAGAAAAGCCTAAGGAAGTTGTTCCAAAAGAACAAGATGGCATAATGATTGAAGGCGTAAGGAAATATACAGACGATATAGATTTTAGAAACAATAAATATTTAGTAGAATTTATGAAAAACAATTTCCCAGAAGAAAGTTATCATATTGCAATGGGCGGATTAAAGTATTCTCATTTTAATGATGTTAATAATGGACTTGGAAGCTCAACGATACTTTCTGCTCCTAATAGAGATGAAGGCTATTGGTATATTGAAATTGCAAGCTTTGTAGAGGGGAAAGAACGCCCTGTTTTGCTTGCAATATTGCGAACATTAACGGGTGATGCAGAACAAATATATAAACTTTTTGAGGCGGTTGCAGACGATCCTGATGATTATAGCACTTGCCTGAAGAAATATAAAGTTGACACATGGACCAAAGTAGGAAATACAACTTTCATGTTTGATAAAACCTTGTCAGGAATTGCTCTGATAAAAATTAAATATTAAAATTGCACAAAAAAAGAAGGCTACTGCGCCTTCTTTTTTGTTTTTTAATTGCTTGTAAAAAATTTTTTCAAGAAATATGATTAATTACTTGAAAATTAGGAAATTATTATAAGAAGTCTTCCGAATTTCTGCTGTATTAAAAGGGGCAGTATCCGCCCCTTTTTAATTAAATTTGTATTCCGCATTTTTTAAGAATATATAGGATCTTAAATGCTTCGGAAATAACCGTTTCATCATAAAATGTTTTGCTTTTGGAAGTAAGCTCTTTTTGAAAATTACGAAATGTTTGAAGCAGTTTTTCATTTAGCGAGTAAAATTCATGTATATGTTTGAAATTGCCGTTTTCCATTTCCATATTTATTTCTTCTATACGCTGGAATGTTTTGAATATTTCATTTATCATTGTTTTGCCCCCTTCTTTCTGAAAGTATTTGTTTTATTGGTTTTGTCAGGTTTCCCAAGGTGTCTCTGTATTGGGTTGGATTAATTGAGTTAAGCATGAGAAGACGGTTTTGTTTAACAATAATGTCCGCCTTCTGGTTTATATCGGACGGTAAGAAATTGACCTTGCCATGTCCCGCTTTTTGTGCGGTATTGTTTTGAACTATCTTGAATGTTATTTGCCCGAATTTCCGCTGTGAGATTTCGGTGGGTGCGATAAGTGGTTCGATGCCTTCGCTCTGGCTGTCGCTAAAACCCGTATAACCTATGCTGCCCGCCCCCTTGCTGCGACTGATGGTTTTTCGAACAACCTTTTTCTGCCCGAACATATGGGAGTAATAAAGGCAGTCATCTGGCGGAAGATCGGGGAAAAGAATTATATTTCGGCAGTTAGCGGAAACAAGGTCAAGGAATATCTGCCCGTCTCTACTGCTATTGCCAGCAATCAGCTGTCGGTTCTGGGTTGCGAGATGGCTGGCTACCCTGTAAGAGCGTCCCTGTGTAAGCATTATGCCAAATGAAGGGTTCGCATATTCCTGGAACTCGTCAATATAAAGAAAATGCGGCTTTCGGGAATTCTCGTCGCCTTTCCGTTTGAATACGGCACTTTGAAAATTCAAAATGATAAAATAGCCAAGAAGCCTTGAAAGCGTCTGATTTAAAATACCTTGCGCCGTTGTAATAGCAAGAATATTGCAGCTTTCAAGGTGTTCTGAAAAGTCTATATCATTATGCCCGTCCTCTGGGTTGAAAATACGCCGCAGAAGCTTGTTGCTGTTTAATCTTGACAACTGCGTTCTCAATGAGGAACAGTTTTTAAAGGTCTCTGTTTTACGGTTAAAGTAATCGTTTATAAAATAGCTTATAATGTCATAGTTTTCATGCTTCTTTGGAATATCTTTTTCATTCTTATTTTTCTCTTGCAGTAAGGAAATTAACTGATGACCTATTCCTCCCGTATTATTGATGCACCTTTCCAGCAATAAAAGGGTAGCATGGTTTCCACATGTCCGTTTAACCAATTTAATGGAATTCCTTAAAAGCGTTTCAACATTGTCTATGAAGAAGTCTGGAGACTGATGCAATATCATGCGGAAACACAGGACCATGTTTTCGATTATGGTGTCCTCGTCGTTTCCGTATAAAGGATTGAATGTCGGGCAGTTAGGGTATTCTGGGTTAAATAAAAGGCATTTTCGACCGTACATCTGGGAAAGAGCGTATACCTTCTCGGCAAGATCGCCCTTTGGGTCTATCACAGTTATGCCGCATTGACTATTTTGAAGGTCTTGATTTATAAAAGGTAAAAGGGCTTGGCTGGTTTTGCCGCTGCCAGTCGGGCCTAATATCAAAGTATGGAGGAAACGGTCTTTTTGGGGAATAATTACTTTGCGAAGCGTCTTCAACTCTTTACATATTACCAGATCACCTTGTTTACTCGGTTTTGCGTTAAAGTAAAAAGAAGATATTAAGCCTACAAGGGTTGATACTATGGAGTTTTTTACTTCTTCTTTCATAATGCTTGACAGCAGAAAGGCAAGGAAGATTATAACCATAATGGCAAGTGTCATTGCAAACCAGCCCCCTTGTCAGAAATCTTCAAATTCAAGCTCAAAGTCTTGTTTTTGATTTGTGTTTTCTTCTGTTGAAATAAGTTTCTCAAAAGAAAAGGGTAAAGTCAGGTTGTAAGTGCGTGCTATATATTTAATGTAATCTTCCAGCAGGGTAAGCTCTTTGTGAAAGAAACTGTCTGTATAACCTTTGTATTGTGCAAGATATTGGCAATGCAATTTCAAAAGTTTATAACTTTCAGCAAGCTGGTTGAGTTTTTCGGCGAGATCTGGCGCTTTCATATCAGTGAGACCGATTTCGTTGAGCGCTCTCTGGACATCATTTATAACGGTTTTGTCATAAGTTTTATTGGTTTTGATTAAGAATTCATTTAACATTGTTTAAACCTCCTTTCTTTGGTGCATGGAAATCGAAAAATCTTCGCACGTTCAGATTGGTGAATTCAATTCCCTTAAAATGTCTGGCATTTATATGTAAATAATCTTTCTGTTGCTTCCATTTATTTGCAATATATCTCTGGCGTTCTTTGTCCCAACAACAGAAATTCAGATTGAAAAATACATTGTCCAGTTCAGGATTAAACAGACTGTTAATGATTTGTATTTTTCTTGCGATATCACATGGCAAATTGCTTTGGGTAATATCAAGCAAGCCGAAGGTAATAAGATATTCACCGTTGTTGTTTTTTACAACTTTCTGCGGGACGCAGAAATATCTTTCTTTCAGGTAATCCAGCTTGCCGTCCAGAAGAAAGTTGTTTTCTTTGATGAACTGGGTGTAAAATTCGCGCTTTTCTGGTTCGTAGGTGTTAATGTGCTCAACGAGAAATGCAGTTCTCAGAAGAGCCCCGATACTTGTGTTGGTTTTATTGTTTTTACCGAAAAAATTTATACTTGGTATTGTAAGGACCAACAATCGGCTGTTAAATACCATTTTTTTGTCGATCAGCCTGTAATAATACATTTCATCAACGGCACCTTCAATTGTATCTTCTGTGAGTGAAAAGCATTTTTGCATGTAGTCCACAAGCTGGATGTAAAACATGCGGTTTTTGCCCGTATGGTATATAAAATAAAGATAATCGTAATAATACAGTTTTATCAGCAAATCCTGAATTGGGGATACTTTACTGTTCAAAGACACCTCCAGGAAGCCTTTTTCATTTACATAATCCCGTTTGACGGCTTCTGGAATATTGACAGGAGCATGTTTAATCCTATGACGCTCTGACATACTTAACGCGCTCCCTGTTAAGGTTTAAAACATTGCTGCAATAGCTTATTTTTGCTTGTATGTCCCTTTGCTTATATCTTTTGGTTATAATCTCGATAGCCACCGCATTAGCGTACAGAACAGTCCCGTCCTGTAATAATTGGGTAAATTCGGGTATATAAAGGTCGGGAGGGCTTGCTCCGTCTCTTTTGCCAAAGGTGTTTATAATATCATACTCGGTCATGGCGTGTTCGATATATTTGACCCCCAGTTTGGCAAGCTCCTCAAATAGTTTTAAGTCGTGAGTTGTTCCTATTGTTGCGGGCTTGTAAAAACACGCTACGGTAGGAATGTTTTTTCTAATCCATTTTTTAGCGTAATCTGTTAATCTATAACAGTTTTCAGCCCTGCCATTGATCATAATTGGTTCTTTTTTTAAGAAATTATTTTTGACCATGGCGTTAATCCTCAATGGTTTGATATTGAAATATTGCTGGGCTAATGAAGCGCTTGTTCTGCCTGTTTTTGCAAGGCACTGTAAGAAAAGCTTGTCTTTGCTTGTGATGGTGAAACGAGTTTGCTTTTTTCTGCCTCGTGCCATATTATCACGGCTCCTTTCGATTGATTTTTCTTTCACATGGCTGCTTCCCTGCCAGCTGCGAAGCCCTGCGAAGGGACAGACGCACCGTCCCTTGCGAAACAGGAAAATAAACAGCTTTGCTGTGGTGCGAAGCATATTTTCCGTTGAGTTTCGCAAGGGGAAACCACTTAATCAAGCCGACATGCGAAGCTGGCGGCTTGATTTAAGCGAAATATTGCACCGTATGCGGATGCGGGGTAATATTTCGCGGGTGGTTAGGTGCGGCTGTCCCGTCCTTAAAACTTCGGAAGCACACTTACAAAGGCATGCCAATATCAGGCTTTCGCAGTTTTTGACATGGGGGAGCAACCTGAGGAGGGGTAGGTGATTTTTTATGTATATCATCATTATATAAATATACGGAAACATTATAACTGAAAATGTTTCTATCTCATGGGTAAAAAAAGAGACCCTCGAAAGGTCTCAAATCAAACCATGCTGTCTGAGGGATAAAAAGCTGTTTCCCGATAAAATAACATGGTCAAGAAGTTGGATGCCTATTATCTCTGAGGCTTGTTTTAAACGTTTTGTGATTTCAATGTCTTCTGCGCTTGCTACAATTGGTATTGCTGCGGAAGGATGGTTATGAACGGCTATAAATGAGGCACAGCTGTTAAGTATGGCTTCCTTGAGCACTTCACGGGGATGAACAATGGATGCATTTAAACTGCCGATGCTGATTGTTTTTATACAGAGGACTTTGTTTTTTGTATTTAACAGCACAATCCTGAATTCTTCCCGCTTTAAATGCCTCATTTCTTCGCCGAGCAGGTCATAGATGTCATTTGGGCATTTTATGAAGGCATCTTTGCTGGCTTTTTCTGTCGCAATGCGAACAGATATGTTAAAAATCGCTTCGATTTTTTGCTTCTGGATTTTTGTCAATGGAAGCAGTTGATAGCGGTTTCTCAAATCTTCAAAAGTTTCAAGCTGGTCCAGCTTTTCCAGGCTGATGTCGCACAGAAATGCGACAGCCTCTTTGTCCAACAAACTTGCAATGCCATACTTTTTCAAACGTTCCCTGATTTCAAGGTTCTTTTTGTCCTTTTTGCGTTCTTTCCCTATAAGGCTTAATTGCTCATACATTCTATACCTCCCCCATTTCCAAAACATATTTTTTCTGTCCAGATTATTTATTTTCTTTTTATGTCTTTGATGGATTATAAGCAGGGCTGGGGAGGGTTATAACGAAGATTTGTCTGATTGTGTTTGATAAAATTAATTTTCCACTTGAAATTTAAAAAATTGTGTTGTATTATTAAAATACAAGTTAATATTGTTATGAAACCAAATGCCAAGAGCATTTGTGTTTGGGCAACGCAAATAGGCGTATGGGTCTATTTGTACCAAAATGCAAGTGCTCTTTTTGTTTGGGTCGCAAGGTTGCAAAAAGAGCGTGAACATTGAAAATTAAATAGGGGAATATATTAACTCAGATCCCCCTGCGTTGAAGCTGAAAGTGGTATGTTCCTAAAAGCAGAATACGACATCCAAATTTACCTTTTTTTGAGGGCGAATGCCTAAAAAAAAAAGGGGAGTAAAGAGTTCACATGAGAACAGCATTGAAGCAAAAACAGAAATCAGGTATAAAGCTAAAAGATGCAATTGATCTTTTCATTGACGAAAAGGAAGCCCAGAATTTATCGGAGGCTACAATAAGGTATTACAGGGATAACCTGAAAAGGTTTATGACCTGTTTAAATGTGGAAATAGGAATGTCAGAGCCGATCTGTAAAGAATTTAATGCCGCGCTTATTCAAAAGTACGGCAAAATAATAAAAGAAAAAATGAAGTGGAGAGATCACCCCGATCCAGTAAGACAGAAAGACGAAAAGAAGTCGAAAAACACGTATCGGACATATCTGAATGCCGTACGAGTATTTGGGAACTGGCTTTATCGGAACGGGTATATAGAAGAAGATATTTTAAACAGTGTTAAGCTACCCAAAAGACAACAGACAATGCCGAAACTCTTAACAAATGATGAAATTAAAAAGATTTTTATGCAGTTTGACACCAAGACGGAAATCGGGCTCAGAAATTGGCTTATTGTCCGATTAGCCCTTGACATGGGTTTACGTGAAAAAAGTATAGCCACATTGAAACTGGCATCCATAGACTTTGAAAGGGGAACAATCCTTGTATGGCTGAAAGGTGATAAATACAACATGTACCCTATTGATAAGGTCCTAAAAGAAAAATTGCGCAAATATCTGCTCCTTTACAGGAATAAAAAAGAAACTGCCTCTAAAAACCTGTTCTTAAATCAAGACGGGTCAGAAATAACTACAAACACCATACGGCAGATGTTCAAACGCCTGAAACAAAAAACAGGTATCAAAGAATTGGGCTGCCATATGCTGCGGCACAATTTTGCAACAAATTATGTCCTTATGGGGCATAATAGCGAAGAACTTAAATATATGCTTGGACATACCACTTCCAAAATGTCCGAACATTACGTCCATTTAGCCAATAATGTAAGGCTTATGAATGCTGGACACGACAGCTACTTGAATAAAATAAACGTAAAGTGATCCAACAAAAAAATCAAGCTGAAAAGCTTGATTTTTTTTATGCCCAGTGATAAAATTATAACGTCGTAAGTGGATGACATGTTGATTTCAGTTGTGTCGGATTTGACATGTTGATTACTGAAAATCAGAAATGTCATTTAAAAAATAAAAAAGCCCGTTTTGACAGGGTTTTGGTGGAATATGAACTCCAAACCGTTGATTTTTAAGGTAATACATCTTGTAATCAGCAGGTCGGGGGTTCGATTCCGTCCACCAGCTCCAAGAAAACCACGGTTTGTACCGTGGTTTTTGTTTTGCATTCAGGGACGGAATCGAACCCATAAAAAAGCTGCCTGAATCTAAACCGCTGCTTGGATATGGGAGCTATATTCCTTTGGCGATAGCCTGGGCAGCTTCCCTTGGAATCTTCTGTTGCTGTAAAAGTGAATGTAGAAATTAATTATCGGCTTTCAGGCCATCGGATAATGGCTTTCAAACTGTCTAAATCGAGGCTGATTCTGTAATGTCGAATTAATAAACTATCTTCGAGGCTCCATCTTCACCTCTGAGATAGGTTCGACAGGTCTGTTTTTCTTCCAGATGGATTGCTTGATTTTTTGGCATTAAATCTTTTTGGCATTAAATCTTTTTGGCATATAAATATGATCCCCTTTTTGTAAAGTGCTTTTTCACTGTCTGCTTCAAGGGGATCATATCAACGTTTATACAGGTTAACTCTTATACAGGCAGCTCCGCCAGCTATATTTCAGTAATATTTATAACACAATAAGCTATGCCGGCATCTGTAATTTATACCCTCCGGCATAAGAGCTTATTAACCGGCTCTTTGGGTTTTCGGTCAGCCCTTCGTCACTGCCAATCGCATGCCAATCGCAAAAATTTATATAACCAAGCTTGTGTTTTCAAACCAGTTCATTATGCATCAAAAGGGTTTTCATTCTTATACAGCATGCCTTTCGGCTGATTGAAGGAAATATCGTCCACACCAAGATATGAGAAAATGGTATGAAGCGCTTTTCCGCAATGGCTGAAGGCAACTGCCCCATGATGGGGATAACGCTTTGCTATAAGCACATAACGATAGAAGCGGCCCATTTCAGGGATGGCAAAAACACCTATTCCTCCGAAGGAGCGGGTTGCTACCGGAAGCACTTCTCCCTGGGCAATATATGCTTGCAATTTTGTATCGGGGGTGCTTTGCAGGCGGAAGAATGTGATTTTACCCGGAGCGATATCGCCTTCCAGGGTACCCCTTGTAAAGTCAGGCTCCCCTCCGTTTTCCAAAAGCCTGTTCTGAATGAGCTGATACTTTATGGCACCCTTGGAAAGCTTGCACAGAGGCGTATTTCCACAGTGGAATCCCATGAAAACATCTTTCAGGGTGTAGTTATATTTACCTTTGATATCTGCTTCATAGATATCCTTCGGAACACTGTTGTTGATGTCCAGCAATGTTACAGCGTCGTTGGTTACGCAAGCTCCGATATATTCACTGACAGCACCGTAAATATCTACTTCGCAGGAAACCGGACAACCCTTTGAGGCAAGACGGCTGTTTACATAGCATGGTTCAAAGCCGAATTCTTTGGGGAATGCCGGCCAACATTTGTTGGCAAATACCACATATTCTCTGGAACCTTTGTTCTGCTCCGCCCAATCCAGCAAGGTGAGCTCATATTGAGCCATACGAGGCAGCAGTTCAGGGTATTGATTGCCCAAGCCCAACTCTGCAGCCATATCTTCTACAACACTTGGGATTCTTGGGTCATCCTTGTGAGCTCTGTAAGCTACCAGCAGATCGAGCTCGGAATTTTCCTGGATTTCCACTCCTATGTCGTAGAGAGGTTTGATGGGCGCATTGCATGCAAAGAAATCCTGAGGCCTCGGTCCAAAGCTTATAACTTTTAATTTAGAAAGTCCGATGAGCGCACGGGCAACGGGAACGAATTCGTCAATCATTTTCGCTATATCTTCAGCAGTACCAACGGGATATGATGGTATGACGGCAGGAATTTTCCTAAGTCCGAGGTTATATGAGCAGTTCAGCATACCGCAGTAGGCATCGCCTCTGCCGTTAATCAAATCATCGCCGGATTCTTCGGCAGCCGCTACATACATAACAGGGCCATCAAAATTCTTGGCGATCAGAGTTTCCGGTGTTTCAGGGCCAAAATTACCAAGGAAAACCACCAGAGCATTGCAGCCGGCTTTTTTGACCTCTTCCACCGCCTTGAGCATGTCATTTTCGTTTTCCACGGTAGTTTTTGCTTCAAAAATGCTGCCTCCCATATCGGTATAGCTTTTTACAATGGCAGCCCTTCTTCTTTCGGAGAGCTCGATGACGAAACAGTCGCGGCTTACGGCGATTATACCCAGTTTTACTTCAGGAATGTTATTCAACCTAATCCCCCTTTTCATATCATACTTTTCAGAATGTGCCTGAGCACAAAATAGACCATCAGATACACTCAGAATAACATCAATTCAAAGCCTTGTCAAACATAATTTTATGCTGCCGCACAGAGGTATATGCGGAACGGAAGTCAATTCTGCCTGAAGTTTTTCAGCAGCATGCTGTCAAATAAAATCATATTAATGCATTGACGTATGACATCCGGGCATGTATGATAAATATATACAATGTGCATGAGCACAGTGGGGTGATTTGGCGCTGAAGCTCAGAAGATGTAAAGATATGATAAAGGCAAAAATAATCAGAAACAGAAATAAAGATAGGATGTGACTTGCTAGTGGCTGTTACAATAAAAAAGATTGCCGAGTTGTGCGGTGTTTCCAGAGGTACGGTGGACCGGGTGCTGAATAACCGCGGCAAAGTAAAGCCGGAGACCGAAGCGCTGATAAGGCGTGTTGCAGAACAGTTGGACTACAAGCCCAATATTGCAGGAAAAGCTCTGGCGGCGCGCAAAAAGTCTTTTGTAATAGGCATAATTGTGGCTTCGGAAGGCAATCCCTTTTTTGATGACGTCTTGAAGGGAATTCATCAGGCGGAAAATGAGCTTCATGATTACGGAGTCAAAATAATAATCAAAACGATGAAGGGCTACGATATACAAAGACAGTTAAAACTGATTGAAGAACTTGAAGGCGGGATTCATGCTCTTATCCTCAACTCCATAAGCGATGCTGAAATCGCTGCAAAAATTGATGAATTGACGGATAAAGGCATTCCGGTAATCACCCTGAATACGGATATAGAAAACAGCAAAAGGCTTTGCTATGTGGGCTGCGATTATGTCAAGGGAGGAGAGACGGCATGCGGCATGCTGGGGCTTCTGACCGGAGGAAGGGCCAAGGTCGGAGTCATCACCGGTTCAGTCAAAATACTGGGGCACAATCAAAGGGTCCAAGGTTTTCGCAACGTGATAAAGAGGAGATATCCCGGAATAGAAGTGGTCGACTTTGCAGAATCCAATGATGACGACATCATAGCCTTTGAAGCTACAAAAAAGATGTTGCTCGAGCACAAGGAAATTGACGCTCTTTTTATTGCCGCCGCCGGTGCCTATGGAGTGTGCAGGGCGGTGATATCCCTGGGGCTGGAGGATAAAATTACCATCGTATGCTTCGACGACGTGCCTTCTACCGTTGAAATGATGGAAAAAGGGCTGATCAAGGCCACCATCTGCCAGCAGCCTTTCCTTCAGGGAAATAAATCGGTGCATATTGCCTACGATTATTTGGTAAGCGGAGCAAGGCCGCACAATGACCAGTTCATAGTGGAAAACAAGATAAAAATACTGGAGAATCTTTACTAGACATCATAACCGGACGCATTCGGCATATTATGCAGAATATCAATAAAAATGAAAATATGGATTTCATAATAAGGGGCGCGATGCCCGAATATTGCAATCGTCATGAAACATGGGGCAAGGCTTGCTGCCAAAGTTTCCTGCCTTACATCAAGGTGTTTTAAATAAATATAATGGAGGGATCGGGATGAATTATTTAATAGGAATTGATATCGGCACATCATCCACCAAAACAGTTTTGTTCGATGAAAACTACAATGTGGTATCATCGGCATCTCAGGAGTATCCGCTGTATCAGCCTCAAAACGGATGGGCCGAGCAGAAGCCGGAGGATTGGTATAATGCTGTCATGGACACCCTCAAAAGAGTGATAAAGGAGTCGGGAGTACCTGGCGAATCAATCCTCGGAATCGGATTGTCGGGACAAATGCATGGATTGGTCATGCTGGATGAAAACAATGAAGTGATACGCCCTGCGATTATCTGGTGCGACCAGCGCACAGCGAAGGAATGCGAAGAGATAACGGAAAGGGTTGGCGCAAAAAGATTGATTGAGATTACGGCAAACCCTGCGCTGACAGGCTTTACTGCCTCCAAAATCCTCTGGGTGCGCAACAATGAACCGGAAAACTATGCAAGATGCAGGCATATCCTGCTTCCCAAGGATTATATCCGTTTCATGCTGACCGGTGAGTTTGCGACGGAGGTATCGGATGCGAGCGGTATGCAGCTTCTGGACATACCAAACCGCTGCTGGTCGGACGAGGTGCTGGAAAAGCTGGAGATTGACAAGTCCATGCTGGGTAAGGTATATGAATCCCCTGAGGTGACCGGTCATATAACTCAAAAGGTGGCGGAAGAAACAGGACTGTCCGTTAAGACAATAGTGGTAGGCGGAGCAGGGGATAACGCGGCTGCTGCGGTAGGTACGGGAATTGTACGGGACGGCAGGGCATTTACCACCATAGGTACCAGCGGTGTGGTTTATGCTCACAGCAGCAGGATTACCATTGACCCGAAGGGCAGGGTGCATACTTTTTGCTGTGCTGTGCCGGGCTGCTGGCATGTGATGGGTGTTACCCAGGGAGCTGGGCTGTCGCTGAAATGGTTCAGAGACAACTTCTGCCAGGATTACATAGATGAGGCTAAAAGGCAGGGTGTCGATCCCTATTATCTGATGGATAAGGATGCGGAATCAGTTCCGATAGGCAGCAATAAGCTGGTATTCCTTCCTTATCTGATGGGCGAGAGGACGCCTCACCTGGACCCGGATTGCCGGGGCGTGTTCTTTGGCTTGTCGGCAATCCATACTAAAAAGGATATGATCCGCGCTGTGATGGAAGGAGTCTCTTATTCCCTGAAAAACTGCAGCGATATTTTGAAGGAGATGGGAATTGCAGTGGGTGAGATGATGGCCTGCGGCGGAGGAGGTACGAGCAAGCTGTGGAGGCAGATGCTTGCCGACTTGTACGGCTGTGAAGTGAAAACGGTTTCCTCCAAGGAAGGACCGGCGCTGGGAGCTGCGATTCTGGCAGGCGTTGGAGCCGGGCTTTTTGACAGTGTCGAACAGGCATGCGACAGGGTCATCAAGGTCGACAAGGTATGCGGGCCAATTGATGAAAACTCCAGGAAATATGAGAAGTTTTATGAAATATACAACAGTTTGTACGGTGATTTGAAGGCTGAATTCGGAAAGCTGGCGAAGCTTTCATAAAACCTAACATTAATAATGTGAAATGCCATAAAAGCACAGGGGGCTGAAACCCTTGTGCTTTTTGCGTTTTGCCTTATATGTTTCAATAAAAAAATACAAAAAGCACAATAAATTTTATATATCAGCACTTTAATCTGATATAATATATAGTCATGGGTGTCAAAAGAGTGAATCGGATTGCTGTGCCGGCTGATGCTGTAAAAGCAGCCGGCAGTCTCTTGCAGCAATTACAAAACAACCCCATTGTTTCATTCATGCCGGATATGATCAAATCCAATCTTATACCGGAAAAATATTAATATTGCAGTTTGAAGCAAGCAGAAAGGAGTCATTTTTTGTGAATAATTTCTACCTCAGCCCGTCTGAGATTACTGAGAGGTATGTGGATACAGGGTGCATGAAATCCAATCTACCCCCGCTTAAGCTGCTTTTGCTGGGGATTCTTGCCGGAGCTTTCATAGCCTTTGCGTCCGAAGGCTCCAACATGGCCATCCATACCATTACCTCCGCGGGTTTGGCCAAGACTTTGGCCGGTGCCCTTTTTAGCACCGGATTGATGATGGTTGTGATAACAGGAGCCGAATTGTTTACCGGCAATACCCTTATTATTGTTTCGTGCCTTGAGGGCAGAGCCAGGTGGAGGGGGCTTCTGAAAAATTGGTTTTTTGTTTATACCGGAAACTTTATAGGTGCTGTAATTGTTGTGGTCTTTATCCTATTATCGGGACAATTTAATTTTTCATCTGGAATGCTGGGGGGCTATACCATTAAGACTGCGGTTTACAAGGTGAGTCTTCCCTTTGCCGGGGCCTTTTTCATGGGACTGCTTGGCAATTGGCTGGTGTGCATGGCGGTATGGATGGCATCGGCGGCAAAGGATGTCACAGGAAAGCTTTTGTCGATATTCTTCCCGATATGGCTGTTTGTAACTTCGGGATTTGAGCACAGCATCGCAAACATGTATTACATACCGGCGGGAATTCTGGCAAAATCCAATCAGACCTGGCTTGACGCAGCCATTTCAATGGGCGTGGCCGCAAAGGATCTGGAAGCACTAAACTGGAGTTCCTTTGTATTGAAAAACCTGATCCCGGTTACTCTGGGAAACATAGTAGGAGGATCAATATTCGTCGGTGTGACATATTGGCTTTCGTACCTTTATAAAGCCAAGAAAAAGGCATGAACCGGAAGAAATTTTCAAATTTTGCAATAGGACATAGACATATTTGATTCTTTTATATAAACTTATTCTATATAGATTTAAGGCCCTATAGTGCAAAGCAGTATGTAATAAAGCGCTTTAGTTTTATCTACCTTCAAAATGTGAATAGAAGCAGCATAAGGAAACGCGGAAAAGCGATTTTATATAATCAGTGAACAGAACCGAAGAGATAAGGAGGTAAATGTATGGGATTTAAAGGCGATATAGAAATTGCGCAGAGCACGGAGATGAAGCCTATAGAAGAGATTGCCGCTTCTATAGGAATTGACAGGGAAAACCTTGAGCTGTACGGAAACTATAAGGCAAAGGTGAACTACAATATATTGGAAAAGCTTTCCGACAGAAAGGATGGCAAGCTTATTCTTGTCACAGCCATCACACCCACACCGGCAGGGGAGGGAAAAACCACCACCACCGTTGGCCTGGGGGATGCGTTGAAGAAAATAGGCAAGAAGGTGGTCATAGCTTTAAGGGAACCGTCATTAGGCCCGGTATTCGGAGTTAAGGGCGGAGCCGCGGGAGGTGGGTATGCCCAGGTGGTACCCATGGAGGATATAAACCTGCACTTCACCGGAGACATGCATGCTATCGGTGCTGCGAATAACCTTCTTGCTGCAATGATAGACAACCATATATATCAGGGCAACCAACTGGGGATAGACCCGAGAAGGATAACCTGGAAAAGGTGCGTCGATATGAACGACCGGCAGCTAAGGTTTATTGTGGACGGTTTAAACGGAAAAGCCAATGGCATGCCGCGGGAAGACGGCTTTGACATAACGGTGGCATCGGAGGTTATGGCGATTTTGTGCTTGTCCAAGAATATCGATGACCTTAAGGAAAAGCTAAGGAGCATCGTCATAGGTTATACCAGGGATGACAAGCCGGTGACTGCCGGACAATTGAAGGCGGAAGGCGCGATGGCAGCTCTTCTGAAAGATGCACTGAAACCCAATCTCGTTCAGACCCTGGAGCACACTCCTGCTTTTGTGCACGGTGGACCTTTTGCCAACATCGCCCATGGATGCAACAGCATAATGGCTACAAAAATGGCTCTAAAATTCGGGGACTATGTGGTAACGGAGGCAGGTTTCGGAGCTGACCTGGGTGCTGAGAAATTCCTGGATATCAAATGCCGTATTGCCGGTCTAAAGCCGTCGGCAGTTGTCATAGTGGCTACAGTGAGGGCTTTGAAACATCACGGAGGAGCAGAAAAGTCACAGCTTTCTGTTGAAAATCTGGAGGCGCTGGAAAAGGGCATACCAAACCTCCTCAAGCATATAGAGAATATTACCGTTAAATTCGGACTTCCTGCAGTGGTGGCCATAAACCGGTTCCCGACGGATACCGAAGCGGAACTGAAACTGATAGAAGAAAAATGCAAGCAGTATGGCGCCAATGTCGCCCTCTCCGAAGTTTGGGCCAAAGGCGGGGAAGGCGGAATAGAGCTGGCAAAAGAAGTTGTAAGGCTTGCTGACGAAGGAAAAAGCAATTTCAAATTCATATACGGCGATGAGATGCCGATTAAGGAAAAAATCGAGGCTGTTGTACGGGAGGTTTACGGAGGAGACGGCGTTGATTTCCTGCCGGCTGCTGCGAAAGAAATTTCCAAGCTCGAAGAGATGGGCTTTGGACACCTGCCTGTATGCATGGCAAAAACTCAGTATTCCCTTTCTGATGATCCGAAAAAGCTTGGCTGGCCTAAGAATTTCAGGGTTACAGTCAGAAATGTGAAAGTTTCGGCAGGAGCGGGTTTTGTGGTGGTGCTGACCGGAGATATCATGACCATGCCGGGACTCCCCAAAGTCCCTGCCGCAGAGTCAATAGATGTGGATTCCACCGGCAGAATATCCGGGCTGTTTTAGAGAAAGGCACATGGATATTTAAAAGCAAGACCGGTGGGTGGCAATGGGCAGAGTAATTGCCAGGACAGGAAAAGGTCATAGAGAAAAGGTATTGATAAGTGAGAATAGATAAAGAAAATAAAAGTAAAAAATAGAAGAAGAGAATAGAGGATAATGGACATATTTGATGGATAGCCTAGGAAAAGGACGGAATTTTTAATAAGCTGAAAGTCAGGGAGCATTCGGCAGGCTGCTTTATTATTCAGCCTTAAGACAACCGAAAGGCGGCAGTATGCTGTTAACCTGTTAGGGCAGCAGGCCGTATGAACCCGTGTAGTATTGGAGAGGTGAGCTTTGGTGTATATAGAATACAGTTGCAAGGAATTTACCGATGCCCTTGCGTCAGGAGCTCCGGTTCCGGGAGGCGGAGGCGCTTCCGCGTTGGTTGGAGCACTGGGCACCGCTCTTGGCAGCATGGTAGGGAATCTGACACTGGGGAAAAAGAAATACGAAAGCGTTCAGGACGATATAAAAGCAATACTTGAAAAGGCACAACTGCTTAAGGAGCAGCTTCTTTCCCTGGTAGACAAAGATGCGGAAGTGTTTGAGCCGCTTTCTAAAGCCTACGGGCTTCCTAAAAATACTGAGGAGGAGAAGCGGAAAAGGGACGAAATAATGGAAAACGCCCTGAGGATGGCTTGCAGTGTTCCCGTTGAGATAATGGAAAAGGCTATGGAGGCCATAGCCCTTCACGAAGAGCTGGCTACAAAGGGGAGCAGGATAGCCATAAGCGATGTGGGGGTAGGTGTGCTGCTATGCAAATCTGCCTTGATGGGTGCGTCCTTGAATGTTTTCATAAACACAAAATTGATGAAGGACAGGCAATATGCCGATGAAATAAACTCCCGGGTCGACGAAATGCTAAAGTCAGGAATAAAGAGAGCCGATGCGGTTTACATGGAAGTGGAGAGCGGCCTGAGGAAATAGGCATGCATTAGGTATACATAAAATAAATTTGGCTAAGAGTGAATATTTATAGCTTTTGCAGTGGGGGATGAAGGAACGCCTATTATGAAGGCCATCCTGTTGGGTGGACGATTATAGGCATTCACCGAACCCTCTAAGCGAAGAAGTTTGCAGCAGCATCAATGGAAGCACACTATTTTAAATTAGCTGGCATGATAGCCTAAATTAACCTTGACGGCAAGAAAGCTGTCATATATTCCAATGTCAAACCGGATACTCTTATGTGGAAATGTATTGGCATGGCTAATATCGATGGATGAACGATTCCGGTAATCAAGTTGTGAAAGGAGGTCATTATGGCCGAGATATTGAAGGGCAAGGATGTAATTGCCTCAATGAAAGAAAGAATGTTAAAGCAGGTAGAAGAATTGCAGTCTCACGGAGTTACCCCCTGCCTTGCCATAGTAAGGCTTGGGGCAAAAGCCGACGACCTTGCATATGAAAAGGG
>ENA-OWPA01001045-OWPA01001045.1-bioreactor-metagenome-genome-assembly--contig:-NODE-1045-length-22666-cov-5.008057_pt1 | contig 22666 bp, 21 predicted proteins | sample MGYA00238139_ERZ651803 | MGnify/ENA primary metagenome ERZ651803 (study PRJEB26909, sample SAMN07631231) | bioreactor metagenome | isolation source: Switchgrass digestor | place: USA: Dartmouth... | reverse complement strand
TTTGGCTAGCGGGCTCGTGCTGCCTCGCCCGCAGCGGACTCTCACCGCCAAGTCAGCGCCCATGCCGGGCGCACAAAGCGCCCCGGCAGCCGAGCAGGCTGCCGGGGGACGCCTTCGGGAGCCCCAGGCTACTTCGCCTGGGCGGCGGGCACAACCCCCTTCACGACGATGGAGCCGTGCTCCGCCGAAACGGTGGTAGCCAGCGTAAGGACCATCAGGGATGCCAAAACCAGGGCGACCAGCTTCCGCATCGTTCATTCCCCCACTTTCCATGATCTTCTCCCCGGCCAGCCGGGAACTTAAGTCATGCCCCCACAGATGGATGCATCTGATGCCGGAGCCGAACCTCCCGGAGCAGATCGGCGGCATCCAGCAGGCAGCGATTCTCGCCTTTGGCCTGGACCGCGTAGTGAACCGCCTGGTTGGCCAGATCTTCGGCCGCATGGCAGAGGCCCAGCTGCAGGGCCACGGTTCCCGCCAGCCAGCAGGCATGGCTGCGGACGTCGGCGGGCAGGTCACCGGTGTGGTCGATGATCTCCTGGGCCAGTTCCATGGCCTGCCGCTGGTGCTCCAGGCCGCCCTGCGCCATGCAGAAGGCTTCGCCGATGCGCTGATGCCACTTCAGCGCCCCCTCGGAGCAGAGCGGGGCGGACTCGTCCAGCGCTTCACGGGCCAACTCCATGCGCCCCAGCAGGCAGGCGACCCAGGCGAGGTTGTGCAGGGCCATGCAGAGGTGCGTGGTCATCATTTCGGAACGGAAGAGAATCACGGCCCGCTGGTAGGCAGCAATCGCCTCATCGTACCGCCGGGCCTGCCGGAGGGCGAGGCCGAGGTTATACCAGGCCGGTCCCTCCATTACCTGCCGGAGAACCGGATAGTTCCCGAGATGCCGGAGGCAGCTTTCAAACTGCTCCACCGCGGCCGCCGCTTCCCCCACTTCCCGGAGGAGCACGCCCCGCTGGAACCAGACCCGCACCAGCAGCATGCCGGTGGGACCGGCCTCCAGGGCCTTTTCGATGGCCCACCTTGCGCCCTGCAGGTCGCCTCTCTCCCGTGCTGCCATCGAACCGATCAGGTGCGCTTCCACACATGCCTCGCCGGCGCTGGTGAGGCGCTGGTACTCCGCCCATGCGGCTTCGTGACAACCCCCTTCCCAGGCCGCCCGCAAGGACTCCGCTGCTGCCAAGCCAGATACCTCCTGCACCCCTCCGTTGGTATGTACTTCCAGTGTAGTCGAAGTACCCGCCGAACAGAAAGCGAACAGAGGAAAACTTCGATCAACAATTTTTCCAATAGGTGGACTCGCGGGGGATAAGGAACTCCATCCCCCACGCTCCATTCCTATGGCCAGCCTTCACCGGTATTCCAGAATCCGATCAAGCCGCGGCCCCTGCCGAAGGCGCCTGACGCAGTGAGAAGCCCGAGGGTTGGCCCTCGGGCTTCGGCCAGGCACTGATTCAGTTCTGGCTCTTCTCCGACGCAGCAGCGCCGCTCTCTTCGGCGTCGGGCGCCGGCTCGTCACCGAACAGGGCCGCCAGCCGCTCTTCGGCCCGCCGCCGGGCGGCACTGGCCCTGAGATCCCGCATCTGCGCCTCGACAGAGTTCTTGCCGAGCTCGGCGATGGCCTCTTCCTTGGCCAGCCGGGTCTGGATGATCTCTTCCGCCTGCTTCAGTCCCTCGCTGATCTTGCCGGCGCCATCTTCGGTGGCGAAGTTGGAGCGGAGGTTGTTCATCTCCTTCTTCAACTCGGCCAGATCCGCCTGGGTCTTCAGCTGCTGGATCTGGGACATCTTCTGGTACATCTCGTTCTGGAAGTTCTCAAACTCCCGGCGGGCGTTGTCCGCCTCGGCCTTAATCGCTTCGTAGGCCTGCTGGGTGGTCTCGAGGGTGGCCATCAGGGTCTCTTCCTGGATCAGGAGCTGCAGCGCCATCTCCCGGTTGTTCTGCCGCTTCGCCTCCTGAATCATCCGGCGGCATTCGTCCAGCTCCTTTTGCGCGTTCTTTACCTTTGCGGCCGCCACCTTTTCCCGTGCGATGATGTTCGCGGTGGTGGTATTGTACCGCACCCTCGCCTCATTTAGCTGGTTCTTAAGGTCCTCCAGCATCGCCTGTGGGTTCTTCTCCTCAACCCGAGAGACAAACAGCCCGAAGAACCCCCGAATTACCCGACCCAGTCGTGCAAACAGCCCCATCTCGATACCTCCCGCATCTTTACTGAACACAGTTCTCGCTGCCCCGGCGTGTCCTCTGGGTTTTCGCTGAGAAAGATGCTGCAGAGCCCCAAAAAGGTTCGGCAATACGCAATAGATTGCGCCGACCCCCGAAATTGGGCGCCGGCGCGGCATACATCAGCTTACCAGGATGAAGCCGAACTGGTCGCCCAGCCGGCTCTTTACCGCCTCCCGGAGGGCTGCGTGCTCGGGGCGGTGCAGCATGGGATCCGCCTTGACCAGCGCCTCCGCCTCCTTCCGGGCCCGTTCCAAAATGGCCAGGTCGCGGATGGGGTTGGCCACCTTCAGGTCGGGCATGCCGTGCTGCCGGGTGCCGAAGAACTCGCCGGGCCCCCGGAGCTCCAGGTCCTTTTCGGAGAGCGCAAAGCCGTCCGCGTACTTCTGCATCACCTGCATCCGCTGCCGGGCCTCCGGCGTTTTGGCGTCAGTGATCAGCACGCAGTATGACTGGTGCTGGCCGCGGCCTACACGCCCCCGCAGCTGGTGCAGCTGGGAAAGGCCGAACCGGTCTGCCCCTTCGATGATGATCATGGAGGCGTTGGGCACGTCGACGCCCACCTCCACCACCGTGGTGGCCACCAGCACCTGGATCTCGCCCCGGCGGAAGGCCTCCATGGCGGCATCCTTCTCGTCCGGCTTCATCCGGCCGTGCAGCAGCCCGAAGCGGACCCCCGGATAGCGCCGTTGGAGGGTCTCCAGCCACTCCGTCGCGGCCTGGGCCTGCAGCTTGTCCGACTCCTCCACCAGCGGGCAGATCACGTACCCCTGCCGCCCGGCAGCCAGCTCCCGATGAATCAGGTGGTCGTAGACCGCCCAGCGAGCGGCCTCGGGCCGCCAGTAGGTGCCCACAGGCTTCCGCCCGGGGGGCAGCTGGTCGATGACCGATACGTCGAGATCCCCGTAGAGGGTCAGGGCCAGGGTCCGGGGAATCGGGGTGGCGGTCATCACCAGCACATCCGGCGTGGCGCCCTTCTGCTGCAGCCGGGCCCGCTGTCTGACGCCGAAGCGGTGCTGCTCGTCGGTGATCACCAGCGAAAGGTCATGAAAGAGGACATTCTCCTCAATCAGGGCGTGGGTGCCCACTGCAATTCGCGCCAGCCCCATCTGGAGCATGCCCAGGGTGCTCTCCCGCTCCTTTTTGGAGAGGGAGCCCGTTACCAGCACCACCTCAACGCCCAGGGGAGCGAAGATCCGCCTCAGGTTCAGGTAGTGCTGCTCTGCCAGGATCTCAGTGGGCGCCATCAGCACGCCCTGGTGGCCGCTGTCCACCGCCTTCGCCAGGGCCGCCGCTGCCACCATCGTCTTGCCGGAGCCCACGTCGCCCTGGACCAGCCGGTTCATGGGCCGGGTGGATTCCATGTCCGCCTTCACTTCCCGGATGACCCGCTCTTGGGCCTCGGTCAGCTTGAAAGGAAGCGACTCGATAAAGGCCCGGGTGATGGGGCCGTCAGGCCCGTGGGCGATGCCCACCGCTTCCACGGTGTTCTGCTGGCGCACCAGGGCGATTCCCGTCTGGAGGACCAGCAGTTCTTCAAAGGCCAGGGTTTCACGGGCCCTTGTGCGGTCAGCATCGTCAGCCGGAAAATGAATGGCCCGCCAGGCGTCTTTCGCAGGCATCAGCCCCTGCCGGGCCAGCACCGCCGGCGGAATCACCTGCGGCATCAGCTCGGCGCCCAAGTCGAGGGCCTGCTTCACCGCCCGGCGCACATCCCGCGGGTTCAGGCTGCCGGTGAGGGGATAGATGGGCACAATCCGGCCGGCATGGATGGGATCCTGGGCGCCCTCTTCGTCCACCAGTTCCCATTCGGGGTTCGTAATCTGCACCTGGGCCCCACGGCGCTCCACCTCGCCGGCGAAGATCACCTCACGGCCCACCGGAAAGCGCTTGGCCATCCAGGGCTGGTTGAACCAGACCCCGGCCGCCACGCCGGAGCCGTCGCTGATCAGCACCTTGACGAGGGTCATGCGGCCCCGCAGGCGCTGTTCTGTGGCGCCGATGACCCGCCCCCGCAGGGTCTCCATCTGGCCCGGCTGGGCCTCTGCAATCCGCTTAAAGCGGCTATAGTCGCGATAAGTGCGGGGCACCCGTTCAATCAGGTCCCGAACAGTAAAAAGCCCCTGTTTCTGCAGATCCTTGGCGCGCTCAGGGCCGATCCCCTTAAGGAACTGCACCGGCCGCTGCAGGGGATCTGCCGGGGGCGTCGTCAGTCTCGTCGGAGGCAATGGCTTTCACCTCGTTGATTCGTTCGCTGCCCATGCGAACGTTTCCTTTCAACCACCCAAATCCGACGGGTGCGCCTGCAGCGAGACAGCGCAGAAAGCCGGCAGCCGCTGCTCCACTGCGGCCGCCGGCTGTATGGCGTTGATCCTGCCGGATCGCTCTACTGAGAGGCCTTACGGCGTTGGGAAAGGCGCCGTGCGGTCACTGCTCCAGCCAGGGCAGATACCACCGCCCCCACAAGCCCCTGCCCAAAAGCCGCCAGATAGAGGGAGTACGACTGCCCCCGGAGAGCCGGGAATGACTGCAGGATGCCGGCGGCCAGCACCACATCCAGGGGTCCGCCCAACAGGAGTCCGGCCGCGGCAGCAGCAGCTGGCGCCCAGTACCCGGGCAGCCGGTGGGTCAGCCAGCCAAGGGCCAAGCCGATGGCAGCGGCCAGCACCAGCATGAGGGCAAAGCCCATCCAAAAGTACGGTCCCGGCTGGGTGAGGCCGAACAGGATGCCCGCCCGGTCCATCACGGCGAAGGTCAGGTTCTCATCCGGCAGTCCCGGAAGCTGAAGCCGGTAAACGCCGTCCTCCTGCTGGAATGCCAGGTTGCTGGCGAAGTACATATCCACCCCTGCGGGAGGAATGACCTGAACTTCCAGCGGCCCGAAGGAGGCCCAGCCTCTGGCCGGCTGCAGGAGGTACTGGTAGTGGTAAATGGGATGGACGTGCCGAACCCGGTCGTAGGCACCCCTGGGCTGGTAAGAGACCTCCAGCTTGCCCACAGCGCCTGCCGGCAGGTCCACGAAGAACCTGTAGTACCGGAGGTCAGCCTGGCCAACCACCACTTCTGGCTGGTAGAACTCGGCGCTCACCGGGTCCAGCCAGGTGTCGACGCGGGTCCAGGCGTCTTCCATCAACTCGAGTTCACCGGGCGTGAACTGCTCCGGATCCACCTCTTCCACGGGCAGGCTGGCACCCTCCCAGGCAGCTGCCAGCTTCAAATCATCCTCCGAAGCCTGCACCACAAAGATAAAGGGCTGGCCGGAAAGCGCCGGGCCCCTGTTCTCCAGGGTGTATGCAGCCATGACGTCGGCATGCCGGAGGTCGGAATGCAGGTCGAACGTGAGCGTCTCCTCCAGCACGTGGACCTGGGGGCTCTGCCCGGGCAGAAGAGGACCGCCGGCGTCCCCCGTGTAGCGGGGCGGCGCTGCGTTGGCCAGCACCTGACCAGGTATCAGTCCGAGCAGGAAAAGGAGCAGCAGCGCAGACAGCCATCGCTGCCATCGGATGTGCCTTTCCACAGCGGGCCTCCCTCCCGGCCTCTTCAAGCCTGTTTTGAAAAGTGCTTCGCCGGAAGGGCCGCCGAACCCTTCGGCACACGAACGTTTGATGCCGGAATACAAAAACCGGCAGCCGCACACTGCGGCCGCCGGCTCTCAACTCCGCACTATTCCAGGCTGAACAGGTAGTAGTACAGCGGCTGCCCGCCATACTGGACCTCCACCTCATAATCGGGGTAGGCCGCGCGCAGTTCCTCGGCCAGCGCTTCGGCCCGGGCCTGGTCCGTCCCCTCGCCCCAGTAGACGGAGATCACCTCGCCGCTCTGCTGCCGGGTCATCTGCTCCAGGAGCCCTTTCAACACCGCCTCGGGAGAGGTGCCCGTCAAGGCGATGCGCCCGTTCCAGAGACCCAGGATGTCGCCCTCCTTGATGGTCAGATCCTCGAAAGCCGTGTCCCGCACAGAGAAGGTGACCTCGCCGGTCTGCACCTGCTCCATGGCCTTGATCATGGCTTCCTGAATCCGTTCCCCGTCTCCCTGGGGCATGAAGGAGACCATCGCGGAGATGCCCTGGGGGATGGAGCGGGTGGGAATGACAAAGACCCGCTTGTTGGACAGCCCTGCGGCCTGCTGAGCAGCCAGGATGATGTTCTTGTTATTGGGCAGCACAAAGACCTGCTCCGTCGGGCAGCGGTTGATGGCGTCCAGCAGATCCTGGGTGGAAGGATTCATGGTCTGGCCGCCCGCGATCACCTCGGTGACTCCCAGGGAGCGGAAGATCTCAGACAGGCCTTCACCCACGGAGACCGCCACCACGCTGATGGCATCGGGCGGCAGCGCCGGCTGCGCCTCTGCAGCAGCCTCCGCTGGGGCCTCATCTGAAGCGGGGGGCGCCGGTGCGGTCCGGTCGGCATGCTCCAGCAAATCGGCGTGCTGCTCACGCATATTCAGAATGTGGATGTCGATCAGGTCGCCGTATTGGATGCAGAGAGAAAGCACCGGCCCGGGATTGGATGCGTGGATGTGCACCTTGGCCAGGTCCTCGCTGCCCACGACGTAGATGGAGTCGCCCATGGGTTCCAACTGCTCTGCGACGGTGTCCAGGGGGATCGGGTCGCCCCCGGGATACCGGCGGATGAATAGTTCACAGTCATACGGGAACTTGATATTGGAGATCTCCTCATCCACCTGGAAGGCGATGTGCGCTGCAGGGGACACGTCCTGCTTGGGCCTCTCGGCCTCCTCCACCGCAGCCTCGTCAACCTCGGGCTCCGGCGCCTCGGCCGCCAGTCCGCCTGCCAGTGCCTCGTAATAGCCCCGGAAAATCAGAGTGAGGCCCTTGCCGCCCGAATCGACCACGCCGGCCTTCTTGAGCACCGGCAGCATATCCGGCGTGCGGGCCAGAGCCGACTCTGCCGCTTCCACAGCGATGCGCATGACATCGACGGGCGACTTGTGCCGGCGGGAAGCCTGCACGGCGGCCGCTGCAGACTCCCGTGCCACGGTCAGGATGGTGCCCTCCACAGGCTTCATCACCGCCTTGTAGGCGGTATCCACGCCGGCCTGCAGGGCCTCAGCAAAGGCCACAGCATCCAGGGCGACGTGGCCGTCACACCCCTTGGCAAAGCCCCGGAAGAGCTGGGAAAGGATGACCCCCGAGTTGCCGCGGGCGCCCATCAGGCTTCCCTGGGCCAGCGCCGCAGCCACATCGCCGACCGTACGGTCCGGCGCCCGCTCCACCTCACGGGTGGCCGACGCCATGGTCATCGACATGTTCGTTCCCGTGTCACCGTCGGGCACGGGGAAAACATTCAGCGCGTTTACTGCATCCTTGTTGCTGTCCAACGTCCTGGCGGCCCGCAGGATCATCTCCTTCAGCATCTTGCCGTCGATGGCCTGATTGCTCAACGTACAGGTGCCTCCTCACCGCGCACGGGCGCCACCCCGCGCAGCCCATTCTAGTTTCTCGTCTACCTACCTGGCATGCCTACTTTGACGCCATCTACATGGATGTGCACGCCCCGCACGTGCAGCCCGGTATAGGTTTCTATCACATAACGTACCTTTCCGGTAACATTTTTTCCGATCTCAGAGATCCGCGTACCATAGCCTACCACAACATGAAGATCAATCTCAACATCGTCATCTTCCAGCCTAACCTCTACGCCCTTGGCCAGGTTCTCACGGCCCAGCAGTTCGGCAATCCCGTCCTTAAGGCGAGAACCGGCCATACCTACAATGCCGTAGCACTCGGTGGTGGCAAGACCCGCCATGGTGGCGATCACATCTTCAGAAACGTGGATGCGGCCGAGTTCCGTGTGGATCTCCTTGCCCATTCCGGTCCCCCCTTCCCGGATTCTGTCTGCTTCGTCTCCAGACTTCCAATCTCCTGCCAAGTAAAGGATCCCGGCTTCTTGCCACCGCGGTAAGTCATGTGGTATGATGAGGACTGTGCTTTTGGCATGGTCGATGAATAAAACGCGAATGACCCGTGAGGAGGTGTCCTTCTTGGCCAGGCGTTGCGAGGTATGTGGCAAGTCGATCTGGACCGGTATGCAGGTCAGCCACTCTCATATCCGCACCAAGCGGAACTGGTCTCCCAACATCCAGCGGGTGCGTGCAGTGGTCAACGGCCGCACTGTTCGGATGAACGTCTGCACCCGCTGCATCCGGAGCGGCAAGGTTCAGCGGGCCATCTAAACCTGCCTGTGCGGGAATAACGAGCCCGGTCGCAAGGAGCGACCGGGTTATTCGTTTTTTCTCTGCCGCTCCGCCATCAGTTCCGGGATGGTAAACTGGTAGACCTCACCGCAGAACTGGCAGGTGAGTTCTCCATCCTTGCCCTCTGCAATCATCGCCTCCAGGTCTTCCTGGGGCAGAGAGATCAGAGCGCCGAGGGCCCGCTCACGGCTGCACCTGCAGGCAAACCGCAGTTCCCGCTTTTCCAAGATCTTATAGTCGAGGCCGGCCAGCACGGAGCCCAGAATCTGCTCCGGAGTCATCCCCTCCTCCAGAGCCAGGCTGACGGCGGTCATCGCCCGGATGTTGGCCTCCAGCTGCTCCCGCTCCGCCTCCGAGGTGGCCGGCAGAAGCTGAATCATGTAGCCGCCGGCAGCTACCGCTGAGCCGTTGGGCCCGACCCGCACCCCCAGGGCCACCGCAGATGGGGTCTGCTCCGATTTGGTCAGGTAGTAGGCCAGATCTTCACCCAGTTCGCCGGAGATCAGTTCCGAGGTGCCGGTATAGGTGCCCTCCAGGGCCAGCTGGCGGGTAACGTGCAGATAACCCTTGCCCACAGCGCCGCCCACATCCAGCTTCCCCTGGGCATTCAGGGCGAGATCCACATGCGGATTCCGTACGTAGCCCCGCCCGTTGCCCTGCTCGTCCGCATCGCAGGTGATGCCCCCTAAGGGACCGTCGCCCTCCACCCGCAGCGTAACGGACTCGTTCCGATCCTTCAGGGTAGCGCTGAGCAGCAGCGTACCTGTGAGGGCCCGCCCCAGGGCGGCCGTTGCGGTAGGCCATGTATCGTGACGGCGGCGGGCCTCTTCCACCGCGCCGGTGGTCCGGGCGGCGAAGGCCCGGACATTACCGCCTGCGGCAATCGCCCGAACCATATAATCAGACATGATGTTGGACCCCCAGTCTTCTCGATCCCTCCTATTATAGCCAACGCGAGGACCCGGCGGCAATTCGCCGCCGGGACCCCAGGGCCCACCATATACAGTCCACGAACTGGGGCGTGCCCCGGCGTCAACCGCCTAAGCCACGTCCCCGCTCTCCTCCTTCTTGCCGGAGAAGACGGCCAAAATCGCCATGACCAGGCGGCCCAGCGGTTTCGGCAGCTTGATGACGGCGATCCGCACAAAGGTGCCCCCCTTCCAGCCGGCCGTGGGCTACCGGCTCACTAACGAGAATCCCACATATGCAATGAGGCCCCCAAGTATGACATAAACAATGACGGGCATTGCCAGAAATATGATGATGGCACCTACCGCGATCAAGGCGAAGCCGGTGGCCTTGGAAGGAAGGGATTTCTTCTTGCCCAGCCCGATTCGCATGGCCAACCCCCCAGCGCCTGTCGGGGCACGGTAGATGCTGTACCATATGTAGCCGCCGCCGCAAAGTTGCCCGACCTCATCGCAGCGGAGGCCCCTTCTCTTGTACCCTATGCCGGTGGACAGGAGAACTTGCATCCTGCTGCGGCCACTTAGCGGTGACTGCGGGCAGCATGGCTGGGGGACTGCCGGGCCAGGTACTGGAAAGACAAATGGCCCGTGGTCCAGAGACATAACGCCGGAATACGTGGTAGAATCATAGGAAAGTCCTGCATCCGGAGGAGCCAGACAAAACGGAGGTTGTGACGCTGTGCCACAAATCAAGATCATTACAGATTCCACTGCGGATCTGGGGCAAGAACTCCTAACAGCGAACGATGTCGGGATGATTCCCCTTTTGGTTCAGTTTGACCAGGAGAGCTATCGAGACGGCATAGACATCGACAGCCCTCGACTCTTTCAGATAGTGGAAGCGAAAAAGCAGCTGCCCAAGACGGCCAGCCCCAGCCCTGCTGTCTTCCAAGAGGCGTTCGCCGAGGCCGCCAAGGACGGCAGCCAGGTGATCTACATCGGCATCTCCTCAAAGCTCTCCGCTGCCCAGCAGAACGCGCGCATCGCCGCCAGCGCCTTCCCGGAGGGGCAGGTATACGTCGTCGACTCTTACAATCTCTCCACTGGCATCGGTCTTCAGGTGCTCAACGCCTGCGACATGGCCCGGGCAGGCAAGTCAGCCGAAGAGATCGTCCGGACGCTGGAGCAGGACAGGTCCAAGGTGCGGACCACCTTTATGATCGATACGATGGAATACCTTTACAAGGGCGGCCGGTGCAACAGCCTGCAGGCGCTGATGGGCTCTCTGCTCCACATCCGGCCCATAATCGCCGTGGTGAACGGCGCCATGATCGTGGACGGGAAGGTCCGGGGGTCACGCCAGCGGGCCATCGAGTACCAGCTGGACAAGTTTGCCCAGCACGTCCGAGAAGGGCTGGTGCGGCCGGATCGGGTCTTTGTCACCCATACCTCCCCCCAGGAGGATGTGGAGTATGCCAAGAAGCGGGTGCGGGAGATCTTCCCCGAGGCGAAATCCGTCCTGGACACCCGGGCCGGCTCCGTAATCGGAAGCCACTGCGGCCCCGGCACCCTGGGCATTCTCTACGTGCTGAAGTAGTCTCCAATTGTGCAAAAGCGGCTGCTTCCCACACACGGGAACCAGCCGCTTTTCTGTCCCCAGCCGCAGAGCGGGCCGGGCGCATCTCCGCATCACCCCTAATGGGCCAGCAGGCCTCCCAAATCCAGCATCACTACGAGACCGCCGCCACTGTCCCGGGCGATGCCCGACACGTACGCCTGCCCCGGCAGGTGCATAGACGGGTCAGGCGGAAGCACCGCTTCGGTGGGCAGGTTCAGGACCTGGTCAACCTCGTCCACCACAACGGCGGCGGAGCGCTGACCCAGGCTGAGGACCATCAGGCGGCGGTCCCCCTGCGCGTCCCCATCCGGGATGCCCAGCCGGCGGTGCAGGTTGATCACTGGGATGACCTCGCCCCGCAGATCGACCACCCCCTCCACGTGGGCAGGGGCACCCGGCAGTGGAGTAACAGGGGTCAGGTATGTTACCTCCCGGACCACCTCGATGGGGGCTCCGTATCGCTGCCCGGCCAGGTGAAAGACGACATACTGTTTCTCAAGAGCCATGGCGGACCTCCTGAACTTCTTGATTGCTGAAGAGTTTGCCTTGCGGACTTGGAGTTCCTGCCGCGGCGCCCTGAAAAACGGCCACCCTTGCCCAAGCGGAGCAAGGGTGGCCTCACTTGTGCACAGTTATACCAGCTGCGTTTTGCTGTCCCAGTAGGAAGGATGGCTGGTGGCTTCCATCACGGGATAGGACGTCCGCCGACGCAAGAGGGCGGTTACCTGTTCCTTCAGCGCTGCGGTGCAGGCGTTGATCACCAAAGTGGGGGAAAATGCGCGCAGGCGTTCCAGGTAATCCTCCTGGTAGAGTTTCACCCCCTGGTATTCCGCCTCCCACAGCGCATTCCAGGTGTTGTTCCGCACGCTGCTCAGCATCGTTCCCCGGTACTCGGGCAGCCAGAGCCTCACCAGCGAAGCCTGGAAGGGAATCGGGTTGATCAGCACGATGTCTGCAGCAGTCAGCCGGAATGCAGGCTGACCCAGGATCGATGCCAGGCGCTGCTCATCGCCCAGCATGGCGGGCAGGTACTTCTGCACCCGGGTGTTGGACCGGGGGTTCATCAGAGGCTCGATGGGCTGGAAATCCGCCGAATACTCGTGAAGGTGGGGTGACTCCAGATTCAGCGCCACCACCGTGGGCAGCAGTTCCTCGCCGGGCTCCAGCCTCCTGAGGGGCTCTCCCCGTGTGTACCGCCAGCGCCGCACGTCGGGCACCTTCTTGCTGTAGGCAAACTGGTCAGGGGGAATCACGATTCTGCCGTCGTGGTAGCAGCGGCTCTCCAGGCAGCCCCACTGCCGGGAGCGGGCTGTGAAGGTCTGCGTCCAGGTCACGCCGGGAGCCGGACTCAGGGTGACCTGAATCTGATAAGTCATAGACAATACCTCCTACGAAACGATTATACATAAAGTACCCGCGCCCCGCAGGGCCGTGGTGCGGCCAACTGCTGCTCCTGGGCAGTGCAGCCAGCCTGCAGGGCTCCCGGCTCATAAAAAAGGAGCCCCTCCCCAAGGGGAGGGACTCCCGCTGGCTTGCGCAAGGTCCTACGACGGCCGCAGCGCAGCGATGGCCGCTCTGTAGTCTTCCTGACCGAACACCGCGGTGCCGGCCACCAGCGTGGTGGCCCCAGCCGCGACGCAGTGGGGCGCCGTGGCGGGCCCCACGCCGCCGTCCACCTCGACCTCCACCTGATCTGCCCGGCCCGCCGCCGCCAGCATCTCCTTGACCTGTGCGATCTTCCGCAGGGCAGTCGGGATGAATTTCTGCCCGCCGAAGCCCGGGTTAACAGACATCACCAGCACCAGGTCCACCATATCCAGCACGTTCTCGACCACGACCGCAGGGGTATGGGGGTTGAGCACCACGCCTGCTTTCGCCCCCGCATCCTTGATCTGCCCCAACACCCGGTGCAGATGGGTGCAGGCTTCCGCATGCACCGAAATCAGATCGCTTCCGGCCTTGACGAAGTCGTCGATGTAGCGTTCCGGGTGTTCGATCATCAGGTGCACATCGAAGGGCAGCGTGGTATGCCGGCGCAGCTTGGCGATCACGGGGGGACCGAAGGTGATGTTCGGTACAAAGTGGCCATCCATCACGTCCAGGTGAATCCAGTCAGCCCCGGCGGCCTCCACCCGCTGAAGTTCCCCGGCCAGATCGGCGAAATCAGCAGAAAGAATCGATGGTGCGACCTTTACGCGAGACGGGGCAATCATCTCAGTTACCACCTTTTCAAGGCCTCCACTTCCGCCAGGAAGGTGAGGTAGTTCTCGTAGCGGCTCCGGGGAATTGCCCCCGCCTCCACCGCCTCCCGAACTGCGCAGTCGGGCTCCTTGCGGTGCAGGCAGTCGTCAAACCGGCATTCCCCGGCCCTCTGGCGAAACTCCGGATAGTAGCGCGCCAGATCCCACTTCTCCATACCAGTAAACTCGAGATAGGTAAAGCCCGGGGCGTCCGCAAGCAGCCCGCCGGTGGAAAGGGGGATCAGTTCCACATGCCGGGTGGTGTGCCGCCCCCGGCCCAGCTTTTCTGATAGAGCCCCAACGCGGATACCCTCTCGGGAGGGCTCCAGGGCCTGCACCAGGCGAGATTTTCCGACCCCCGAATGGCCAGCCAGCACCGAGAGTTTCCCCTTAAGCAGCGGCCGGATCGCGTCCAGCCCCTGCCCGGTCCTGGCCGCGATGGGGTAGACAGGATATCCCACCCGCTGGTACATCTCAGTGAAGGCGGCCACCTCGCCAGGCTCCAGCAGATCCACCTTGTTCAGCAGGATGATGGGCTCCACCCCTGCCTGCTCCACGTGGATCAGCACCCGATCCAAGAAGAGATAGTCCGCCTCCGGCTCTTTCAGCGTGAAGACCACCAGCGCCTGATCCACGTTTGCGATGGGGGGGCGGTGCAGTTCCGTCCGGCGGGGCAGAATGGCGTCGATGCGTCCCTCATCGCCGATTAGAGTGACCTCCACCAAATCGCCGGCCCGCACCTGCTGCTTGTCCAGCCGGAACCGCCCCCGGGGCCGGCACTCCACTTCCCGCCCCTCGACCAGGACGTAGTAGATATTGCTGTGGGAACGAATCACCTGTCCTACCGGCACACGTGATATCCTCCTCCTTGATTGACTGCGACCCTGCGCCCAACTACGGCAGCGCTACCCGGGTCTCGAGCCCGTTGACGATGACCCGCAGGTACCCTTCGCCGCTGAAGGTGCCCCGAATCGTCACCGTTTCGCCCGCGGTCTTGGGTTCGTCGATCACCGGCGAATGTTCGACGGGCTTGCCGTCCACCACTTCCACCAGGGAGATCCGAACCGGATAGACCTTGCCAGGCTCACCCGGAATCAACACATCTTTGGAGAAGGCGACGGCTTCCTTGCCGCCTTCCGCCACCGTCAGGTTCACCTTGGTGCCCGGCTGCACCTGCTTGCCCGGCGCCGGGTCACTGGCGATTACGGTTCCTGCAGGGTACTCATCGCTCTTCTTGTACTGGATCTTCCCGACCTTGAGCCCGGCGGCTGTGAGGCTCTGCTGCGCCTCCTCCAGGGGCTTGCCCACGATGGGAGGAACCGTATCGGGGCCGGTGCTCACAACAATGCTGACTGTTGAGCCCGCCTTCAGCGAGGTGAGGGGCGCCGGCAGCTGCTCGACCACCTGACCCTGGGGCGCCGAGTCGCGCCGTTCTGTTACCTCCACCTTAAAGCGGGCCGATTCCAGCACCGCCTTGGCCTCTTCCACCGTCTTGCTTCGGACATCCGGCACCTGCTTCATCTCCGGCCCCAGCGAGAGGTCCAGTTTGATCTGCCGGTTTTTCTTCACCAGCGAACCCGGTTCCGGATCGGTGCGGATGACATGGGTCTGCGGAATCTCGTCGTTATACTCCTCCATCCCCAAGGCCCAGGTAAGTCCGGCTGCCTCCAGCTTAGCCTCCGCATCCCTGAGGTAGTCGCCTGTCACGTCGGGCACTTCCACGGTGGGAACCGCTACGAAACGGATGAGGCCCCACACTGCGGCGCCTGCCGCCAGGACCACCAGCAGGGCGATCCCGAGAACCCAGGAGAGGGTATGCTTCCAATTTCTTCTTTGAGGCGACCTTTCCGCAATGTCGTCATCGTCCTCCACATCCGCCAGTTCATGGTAGCTTTCGGGCAGCTCACGGTGGGTCCGCATGGTGCGGTAGTCCATGGTAGGAAAGTCCCCCGAACGGATGTGGGTCCGGCCAGCCGCGTGGTCCGCGATGAACTGCGAGAGCGCCTGATCCATGGCCGCTGCGGAGGGGTACCGGTCTTCGGGATTCTTCTCCAGGGCGCGGAGGATGATCTCCTCCAGCTCCAGCGGCACTTCCTCGTTCAGCTGGGAAGGCGGAACCGGCTTCTCACGGATGTGCTTCAGAGCCACCGTAATGGGGCTTTCGCCCTGGAAGGGCACCGTGCCGGTCACCATCTCGTAGAGAACGATGCCCACCGAGTAGATGTCGGACCGTTCGCCAGTGGGCTGGCCGTTGGCCTGCTCTGGGGAGAAATAATGGGCCGATCCCATAATCGATCCGGTATGAGTCACCGTGTCTGTGGTGGTGGCCCGGGCGATGCCGAAGTCGGTCACCTTCACCTGGCCAGTCCGGCTAATTAAGATATTATGCGGCTTAATATCTCGATGAACGATTCGCTGGGCGTGGGCGTGGGCCAGCGCGTCCAGAATTTCGACCCCAATCTGCGCGGCCTGGGTTACCGGCAGAGGGCCCTGCTCCTGGATCAGCTGCTTGAGGGTCTTCCCCTCCACCAGTTCCATCACAATGTAGTGCAGATCGTCTTCCCGGCCAACATCGTAGATCTGTACGACATTCGGGTGGGAGAGGCTGGCTGCATTCTGTGCCTCTCGCCGGAAGCGCCGGACAACGTCCTCATCGGAGCAGAACTGGCTCCGCAGGATCTTGACGGCCACCTCCCGGCCGAGCTGCATGTCCTCTGCCCGATAGACCAGCGCCATGCCGCCGCCGCCGACCCGTTCCCCGAGGCGGTATCGGTTTGCGAGTATCTTGCCGGTCATCGTCACCTATCCCTCCCACCTGGCGGCAAGTACCGTAATGTTGTCATAGCCGCCCCGCTCGTTGGCCAGGTCCACCAGCCGCTGGGGCATGCTCTCGAAGCCTTCCCGGCTGATCTCTTCGATCTCCGTGAGAGACACCAGGTTGGAGAGTCCGTCCGTAAACAGGAGCAGTTCGTCACCCTGTTCCCAGGTGAGTTCGCGCTGCTCAATCCGCAAATTTGCATCAACGCCCAGGGCGCGTGTGAGCACGTGCCGCTGCGGGTGCACGGCCGCCTCTTCGGCGGTCAGATGGCCGCTTTCCACCAACTCACCTGCCACGTTGTGATCGGTGGTCACCTTCTCGGCCCCGCTGGGCCGGATGAGTACGGCCTTGCTGTCGCCCACGTGGGCGATCAGGATGCGCTGGCCCCAAATCAGCGCAGCCGTGAGCGTCGTTCCCATACTCCGACGTTCCGGCTGCTCCTGCTGCGCCCGCAGAATGGCTGCGTTGGCCTGGTTGACCGCCTGCACCAGACCATCCAGCAAAACGCCCTTCTCCGCCCAGTCCGGGGCGCAGTGGAGCACCCGGTCCCGCACGATTTCCACAGCAATACGGGAGGCGATCTCACCTCCCTCGTAGCCACCCATCCCGTCCGCTACCAGCAACAGGGCTGCGTTGCCCCTGGGATCCAGCAGGTCCACAGAGAACGAGTCCTGATTGTTGGGCCGGACCAGACCCTGATCAGTCCGGTAGCTGAACAATAACCTCACAATTCGTCAACTCCTTGCAGGGCCCCGCCGCCCAGCAGCGCGGTTGCGCAGCTGGCCGCAAGCAGCGTCAATCTCACCGCCCATCTCCCGCCGGATGGTGGCAGTCAGGCCGGCCTGCTCCAGCCAATCGCGAAACTGCAGTACGTGGTCCCGGGAGGGACGGCGGTACTGCGGGCGCTCGGCTACGGGGTTAAAGGGGATCAAGTTGACGTGCGCCAGAGAGCCCTTGAGCAGCGAAGCCAGTTCCAGGGCGTGATCCCGCCGATCGTTCACCCCCTTGATCAGGAGATATTCATACGTCACACGGCGCCCCGATTTCTTCGCATACTCTCTGGCTGCGGCAACAACTTGGTGAAGGGGAAAGAGACGGTTCACAGGCATGAGCTGGGAACGGAGCGCATCATTCGGTGCATGGAGGGAAAGGGCGAGGGTAATGGGCAGATCCTCTTCGGCAAGGCGCTGGATCCCCGGCAGCACACCGGATGTGGAGATGGTGATGTGCCGGTACCCGATATTCAAACCCTCGGGATCGTGCATCAGGCGAACGGCCTTCAGCACGTGGTCGTAATTCTCCAGGGGCTCGCCAGAGCCCATGAATACCACGCTGCTGATGCGCTCTCCCGGAGGGAGGCGCTTCTGCATCATGATAACTTGATCGACGATCTCGCCGGCGGTTAAGTTCCGCACCAATCCCCCCACTGTGGATGCGCAGAAGCTGCATCCCATCCGGCAGCCCACCTGCGTGGTGACACAGGCGGAGTTGCCGTACTCATGACGCATCAGTACTGATTCCACCTTCTGCCCATCCTGCAGGCGAAACAAAAACTTACTCGTTTGGGTCTGGTCGTCCCGCTGCTCCACCTCTTCCTCCAGGAGTACCAGCAGCGCTTTTTCGGCGAGTCTCTGCCGGAGGCTCTGGGAGAGGTTGGTCATGGCATCGAACGACTTGACTCCTTTGACGTAGACCCACTGAAAGAGCTGCTTGGCCCGAAAGCGGGGTTCGCCCAGTTCGGTCAGGAAGGCCGTCATCTCGTCCAGGGTCATCCCCACCAGCGGCCGCTTGCCCATGGCCGCGAAAATCAGCTCCGGATCAGGGATCTTCAGCGGCACGTAACGTGCAGTTGCGTCACCCATGGTATCCCTCTTTCTTTACAGGGGTCCGAAGCGACCGGGCGGATAGCTCCCTTGGGTGATTCCAGCGGGAGAGTTTCTCCGCCAGGCAGCCCTTCCCCTTTAGCCCAGTTTCCGCATCCTTGCAATGAAAAAGCCGTCTGTTCCATGGCGGTGGGGCAGCAGTTGAATGTAACCCCCCGTGGCACTTTCGGCCAGCGTCAGGGGCAAAAAGTGTGCGATCGCGTCGAATGCGATCTCCGGGTGGGCCTGGACGAACGCCTCCACCAGCTCCTGATTCTCACGGGGCTGAATGGTGCAGGTGCTGTAGACCAGCGTGCCTCCTGGCTTGAGGCACTGCAAGGCGCTCTCCAGGATCGCCCGCTGCACCGGCACCAGCTGTTCAACGTCCTCCGGGCTCTTGCGCCAGCGGGCGTCTGCACGGCGGGCAAGGGTGCCCAGGCCCGAGCAGGGTACGTCGCACAGGACTGCGTCGGCCCGGGCCGGCAGCATTCGGCCGGCCTCCCGGGCGTCCTGGCAGATGCCCTCAACGATGGTGAGCCCCAGCCGCCTGGCGTTCTGTTCGATCAAGTCGATTTTGTGGGGATGGATGTCCAGGGCCAGCACCCGGCCCTGGTTATTCATCAGTTCAGCCAGATGAGTCGCCTTGCCCCCCGGGGCAGCGGCCATGTCGATGACGGTCCAGCCGGGTTCGGGGGACACCACGGGGCCCACCAGCATGGAGGACTCATCCTGCACCGTGAAGAGCCCGGCCTTCATCGCCTTCAGCCGGTCCAGCTGTGAAGCCGACGTCAGGCCCTGGATGATGAGCCCGTAAGGCGAGTGGCGGGTAGGCTCGGTATGTACGCCCTCTGCTTCAAGAGCGGCCGCTGCCTCTTCGCGGGTCGCCTTCAGGGTGTTGACCCGGACGGTGAGGGGAGGCACCTGGTTGCCTGCCTCCAGAAGCTGTGCAGCCTCCTCCCTGCCGAAGCGCTCAGTCCATTCCTGCACCAGCCAGGCAGGATGGGAATGCTGGACGGCAAGGGCGGTTATCGGATCCTCTGCGGGATCAGGCCACTTCAGTTCCGGCAGGCGGCGCAGGAAGTTCCGGAGCACTCCGTTCACGAACTTGGCCACGCCGGCATGGCCGTAGACCTTGGCAAGCTCCACGGCCTCGTTGACGGCAGCGGATTGGGGGATGCGCTCCATGAAGAGAATCTGGTAGGCCGCGAGCCGCAGGTCGTTGCGGATCCAGGGGTCGATCTGGTCCAGCGGGCGGCTGGCCACCTGGCTCAGGGCCCAGTCGATGGTGGCCCGCCGGCGGGTGACGCCGTAGACCAGCTCCGTGGCCAGGGCGCGGTCGCGTCCCTCCAGGCGGCTGCCGGTGAGCCGGGCATCCAGGGCCAGGTTGGCGTAGGCTTCCTTCACGTCGATATCCCAGAGGGCCCGCAGGGCGACCTCACGGGCGGAACGAGGCGGTTTCTGGTCGGGTCGGGGCATAAAATCGCCTCCGATTTAGGTCTGCCATTTAGTTTACCCCGAACCCGTACAAAGGGGCAAACACTTTGCTCCTCTGGGTAGAGGGGGTCCCGAACAGTCCGGGACGGCGTGTATGGTTGGGGCTGTGTTTGTGGTCAGACGAGTCAAAGAGGTGCTGGAACGAAGTGAGATCCGCAGATGCGAGTTCAAGCCGGTGACAGAGGCCATTGCCTACAGAAGGGCTGCCCCAAGAGTCATCTGTAATGACTCTTGGGGCAGCCCCTCGTTTCATATCGCCTACTCCCCGTACAGCCGCTGGGCCGCGTGCAGCGTCGGACCCACGTACTGGTTCAGCGGGAAGCCGTGCTTGATGGCGCAGGTGACAAAACGCTTTGCGGTAGCCACCGCCTCCTCCACCGGCCGGCCCTTGGCCAGCTCAGCGCAGAGCGCCGCTGACGACGTGCAGCCAGCGCCGTGGGTATAGGTGGTCTCGCACCGCTCCGCTTCCAGCAGCGTGAAATCCCTGCCGTCGTAGAACACGTCCACCGCTTTCTCGTGCTGGAGCTTGATGCCGCCCTTTACCCATACGTACTTGGCGCCCGCCTCGTGGATGGCAGCGGCCGCCTCCTTCATATCCTCCACCGTCTTGAGGGGCGGACGCTGGGCCAGCTGTGCCGCCTCGAAGAGGTTCGGCGTAACAACCGTGGCCAGCGGAACCAGCAGTTCCCTGATTGCCACAGCCGTATCCGGCTGAAGCACCTCGTCAGTGCCCTTGCAGACCATGACGGGATCGATAACCACCCGGTCTACCTGGTACTTTTTGAGGGTATGGGCCACCAGTTCGATCAGTTCAACCGAGCCCAGCATCCCTGTCTTTACGGCGTCAACGCCGATGCCCTCAAAAACCGTGGCCAGCTGCGCTTCCACGATGTGCAGCGGAATCGGGAAGACCTGGTGGGCCCAGTTGTTCTTCGGGTCCATGGCCACGATGGTGCACAGGACGGACATACCATAAACGTTCCGCTCCTGGAATGTCTTCAAGTCAGCCTGCAGGCCAGCACCTCCGCTGGTATCCGAGCCGGCGATGGTAAGTGCCTTCTTGATCTCCGACATCCGATCTCCCTTCCTTGTTGCCGCGTTGCAGCCGTTTGCGTTATCCCTATCTAATCCCCTGTCGCAAAATGGGTCAACGGCCAATTTCCCGGCTTGCAAACCGACCAAATGGATGGCCTTGAACCATCGGTGTCCTAATGTTCGCACTAGCCCTACTTGACGTGCAAAGCATTGCTCGTTACAATTCTCTCACTTGTGTGCGGCGCGGATTCGTCACAAACAGGGAGGGGATTGGGCTTGATGAAAATCCTGGTTCGGATGGTGCCTGCGGCAGCATTACTCTTGATGCTCACAGGCTGCGGAATGTCGAAAGATGCGTTTGAAAACCTGTTCGAGGGAGCCGTGAAGGCCTTCACGGGCATTTCCTATGACGTGGATGAGCAGTCGATCACCATATCTGTGCCCACCGAAGAAGGTGAGACTGTAACCTACAGCACTGCTGCAGACCGACTTCCCAAGGGATTCCCTCTCCCACTCTATCCCGGAGCAGTGGTGGCTTCTGCGGGAGAGTTGAGCCGCGACGGCTCCTCATTCGCCATGGCCGAGATTGCCTTCTCCGCTGGTCTGGATCAGGTAGCCGATTATTACGAAGCAGCACTCCGAGAGTTGGGCGTCAGCGAGATAACCCGCTCTGACGGGGAAAAGGACGAGGGACCCACAATCGTAGTGCGCGGAAAACTGCAGGAAAAGACGGTTTCGATCGGATTGGTTTTCGACAAGGCGGACCAGACCGGTAAGGGTGTGCTCATGTACGGAGACTTAACCGCCCTGACAGGGGAGTAGACTCAATCGAGTAGGCCGTAGGGTCGCCCTACGACCTCTCACAACACCGGACATGCGGGTCACGCATCCGGCGTTTCGTCAAGCGCTCCGAGTCGATTCGTAGCTTTCCTTCAGGCTCTTGAGCCCTTGGGCTTGCCAGTAGGCAAGCCCGAGGGCTTCGTGCATCTGGGGGGTGTGCGCTGCTCGCCAGGGTCCCGCCTGCATCCATGCCGCCTTTCGGGCAGGCCCAGGCTTAAGGCCCAGGCGTCTCAGTTCACGGTAGCGGGTTCGGCCCCGCTTCCACTGCTTCCAGAGGCACATCCGCAGGCGACTCCGTATCCACTGATCCATCGCAGCGAATACGCTGGGCGTCTCGGCAAGGCGGAAGTACGCCAGCCATCCTCCCAGGTATGCGTTGAGTCGGCGGATTCGTTCGCTGGGTGCCAGCGGTCGTGTCCGGTTGGTTATCTCGCGGATTTTCGCCGTGAACCGCTCCTTCGTCTTCGGGGCGAGGCGGATGCGGACCCGCTTCCCTGGCAGGAAGCTGAACCCCAGAAACTTGCGTTTCCATGGGCGGTCCACCGCACTCTTCTCCTCGTTGACCTTGAGCTTCAGCCGGCCCTCCAGAAGCCGCCTCATGCCCTGCATGACTCGCTCTCCGGCCCGCTTGCTCCGCACGTAGACATTGCAGTCGTCGGCGTAGCGGGCGAACCGGTGCCCGCGGCTCTCCAGTTCCTTGTCCAGGTCGTCCAGCAGTATGTTGGCCAGCAAGGGGCTGAGCGGGCCGCCCTGCGGCGTCCCCTCCTCCGTCCTCACCTTGACCCCTCCCACCATGACACCTGATTCCAGGTACCGGCGAATCAGCCGCAGCACTCGCTTGTCCCGCACCTTCCTTGCTACCCGCGCCATGAGCACGTCGTGGTTGACCCGGTCAAAGAACTGGGCCAAGTCCACATCGACTACCCATGTGAACCCCTCTTCGATGTAGTTCCGGGCCGCTCTGACCGCATCGTGTGCGCTTCTGCCAGGGCGGAATCCGTAGCTGCTCTCCGAGAAGTTCGGGTCGAAGATGGGCGTGAGAACCTGAGACAGCGCCTGCTGGATCAGACGGTCGAGCACGGTCGGAATGCCCAGGAGTCGCTTGCCGCCTTGGGGTTTCGGGATTTCGACCCTTCGGACTGGCTGCGGCTCATAAGTCCCGTTCAGCAGTTCGGTCCGAATGCGCTCCCAGTGCTGGCGGAGGTACGGACGCAGGTCTTTGGTCTCCATGCCGTCCACGCCTGGTGAGCCGCCATTCTTCTCGACCCGCTTCAGTGCCGCAAGCATGTTGCTGCGTTCGACCATCTGCTCCAGCAAAGCCTCGAATCGGGGCTCGGGGGATGGGCGCTCGGGTTGTGCCGAAGACGCACTCGGCCCTCCTGCGGTCCCCTGCGGCTTCACCGCTTCCT
>ENA-OWPA01001044-OWPA01001044.1-bioreactor-metagenome-genome-assembly--contig:-NODE-1044-length-22716-cov-4.310526_pt1 | contig 22716 bp, 21 predicted proteins | sample MGYA00238139_ERZ651803 | MGnify/ENA primary metagenome ERZ651803 (study PRJEB26909, sample SAMN07631231) | bioreactor metagenome | isolation source: Switchgrass digestor | place: USA: Dartmouth... | reverse complement strand
CCCTTGGCACGGCCCTGTTTTTCCGCCTCCCGGTGCTGCATCTCCCGGATGGCGAAATCCGGGTCATTTACGGGAGGCCGGCCGCACAGCATGCAACGCACCTGCTCGGTCATACAGATCCCCTCCCTTCATAATGAATAATTCAATATACGGAGCAATACTCCTCTGTGGAAACTGGCGAAAGCACCGGAATCCTTCGGAAGTGGTATAAAAATCTGCCTCCGTACTGAACTAAAACCTACCATGGAAGGAAGGGGGCGGGGTCGGGGAGCCTACCTCCAACGGAGGTGCGGGCTGTGGACAACCCCGTAAAGTATGGCCGCTCCATGTGGGTGCTCCTGGCGGGCGTTCTGCTCTTTCACGCAGGCTGGTATATGCTGCTGCCCTACTTTGCGCTCCTCTTTACGCAGCAGAGGGGCCTGACGCCGGCCCAGGTGGGGGAGGTGCTGGCGGCCCAGTCGATCTCTCTGCTGGCCGGTTCGCTGTTGGGGGGCGCCCTGGCGGACCGGCTCGGCCGGAAGCGGACCCTTCTGGGCGGGTTGGTGCTGCGGGCCGGGGGCGTGGCTGCCCTGGGCCTGTCGGCCGGGCTTCCCGGGCTTCTGCTGGCCGCTGGGGTGGCCGGGCTGGGCGGCGGCCTTTTTGGCCCCTCGGCCAAGGCAGCCATTGCAGCGCTGGCCGCAGGCGAGAACCGGGCCACCGCCTTTTCACTGCGGGGTATCGCCGCCAGCGTAGGCACGAGTACCGGCCCGGTGCTGGGGGCGCTGCTGGTAAGGGGATCGCTGCCGGTGCTGTTCGGGACGGCGGCAGCCCTGCACCTGGCCCTGGCTGCCGTCACGTGGGTGCTCTTGGCAGAGCCGGGCAGGGCTGAGGAGCCGGAAGTCCGCAGCTGGGCAGAGGTGCTGGGCGACCGGCCTTACCTTGCCTTCAGCCTGGCCGCGGCCCTGGCGTGGGCACTCTTCGCCCAGCTGAACCTCGCCGTGCCCCTTTTCGCCAGCCAGGTGCTGGGGATCGGGGCCGCCGTGGGATTCCTGTGGACCGCGAGCAGTCTGGCAGTGGTGCTGCTGCAGACCACTATTACCCGCCGGGTGCTGAACCGGCTGCACCCGCTTACGGCCATGGGAGCGGGGGCCGGCCTATTGGGTGCCGGACTCGGGCTGGTGGCCCTTGTCCGGGGCTTTGGCGGGCTGCTGGGGGCGGTGCTGGTCTTTGTGCTGGGCGAAATGTTTCTGATGCCGGTGACGGATACTGCCGTGTCGCTGCTGGCCCAGCCCGGAGCGGTGGGCAGCTATTTTGGCGTCGCTTCCTTTGCCTGGGGCCTGGGGGAAACAGCGGGCAACCTGGCCGGGGGCGCCCTTATGGAGTATGCTTTGGGATCCGGGCTGGTGCGGCTGCCGTGGGCGGTTTATGGGGCCGTCGGGGCGGCCATCTTGGGACTCTGCCTCGCCCTGCGCCGGTGGCGAGAATTGGACAGGCGGCTGCAGCCGGCTTCGGCGGCAGCAGGAGCGCCGGTGCAGGTGTACCGGCCGGAGCAGCCGGCAGCGGACGGGGCCCGGCAGCTGCAGCCGCCGGGGGCCGGAGAGTGAGCGGTGCCCGGGTCTGCACACCGGGCACATGGGCCTACTCTTGCGCCACGTCGGCAAAGGTGCCGCCGGTAGCCTGGGGCAGGTCCGGCACCCGGAGCCGGAGCAGGGCTTCGGGGATGCCGCCGCCGGCCCAGATTTCGGGGAAGCGCTGCAGGCTCTCGTCCAGCAGCACCTGGATCGGGTTCGCGAGACCTACGGGCGCCACGCCGCCCGCTGCGAAGCCGGTAACTGCCAGAACCTCGCCGGCAGAAGCGATGACCACCTTCCCCCGGTTCAGGAGCGCCTTCACCTTCTGCCGGTCCACCCGTCGGTCGCCGGCGGTTACCACCAGCACCGGCTCGCCGCCCGCGATAAGCAGGATGGACTTGGCAATGCGGCCCAGCTCCACACCCAGGGCGCCGGCCGCTGCCTGGGCCGTGGGGAGATGCTCTGTGTAGATGCGGATTTCGCCGTCGATGCCGGCGGCGTTGAGCGCTGCCCGGACCCGCTGGAGGGGCTCGGGCTCCGGCTCGGGCAGTGCGGCGCAGTACTGGTCAGTCATGGGGGATCCTCCAGTCAGCAAATGATGCGTCTATTGTAACATGGAAAGACCGCCCTTGGCTTCTGTAGCCCAGGGCGGTCTTGGCTACCGCAGCACGTACCTGGCCAGCACCTGCTGCAGTTCATAGATGTTCAGGCTCTTGTTGAACTGCTTTTGGATAGGCTCCGGGCTGCCCGAGAGCCAGATCTTCAACTCGGCATCCAGATCGAAGTGGCCGGCGGTCTCGATGGAGAAGTGGATGATGGACCGGTAGGGGATGGAATGGTAGTCGATCTTCCGGCCGGTCATCCCCTGCTTGTCGACGAGAATCAAGCGCTTGTTGGTGAAGAGGAACATGTCCCGGATCAGCCGGTAAGCTTTTTCAACGGATTCGCCGTCAGTGAGGATGATCTGGTACTCTCTCTGCGCTTCAGCGGGGTTCACTTCCGAGGCGTTGCCCATCAAGCCGTCAAACAATCCCACAATTACGCCCTCCTGGAAGCGATCTCGGTGCTACCATTCTACCATAGGTTAATCTTCCCCGTCTGCAGATTTGTGCTGTCGGAGGGGGAATCGCGTCCGTTCGGAACTTCACCGCATGCTTCCTTTGATATAAAATCTCACAGAGCGGAACAATTGTGATTACCAGATCGTCAATCGCCAGGTAATATTTTCCCCGTGACGGAGGCGGTATCGTGAAGCGACTCTCACTGTTGCTTGTCTTGTTGATCATCGTGGCCGGCTGCAGCTGGCCTGGTGCCGGCAAACCTGCGTCAAAGGATCCCACCACCGGCGGAAATATGGCTGCCTCCATCACCGGGGGCCAGGCAGAGGACCCAGAAGAAGAGCAGGCAGACTCCGAAGAGCCTGCCGACGAAGAACCGGACGCTGAAGATGGATCGAGCAGCCAGGCAAGCCCCACTAAGAGCGGTTCGAGCAGCCAGCCGGAGTCGAAGCCCGCAGTGAACACCACACCCACGACCTCCACCACGGACCAGGGTTCAGTCGATCCGCTGCCGGCCCATCTCTCCGGCGAGGTGAGCAGCCTCTCCCTCGATCTGAACGGCGATGGCCGGTCTGAGACGGTCCGGGGAATCTTCAACCAGTGGACCAGCACAGCCTTCATTGAAGTTCGGGAGGGCGACAGCGTGCTTGCCCGGGCCACCTTCCCCGGCTACCGGCAGGTGATTCCCGTCCAGTTCAACTTCGGGCCCGCAGCCTTTCTCTTGTGGGAGCAGAATTCGTACGGCGGCAAGACCGTACAGGTTACCCATTTCCGGTATCTGAACGACCACTGGGTAAACGTAACGCCGGGGTTTGAAGGAATCTCCTCTCAACAAGGGGTGCCCGCCACTGGTGCCGCGCTGAATCCGGATGGCGTCCTGGATGTGGAGTGGGCCCTGGGCGACCCCATGAACCATATCCGAATTCAGCACTACCAGATCACCTTTGTACACGGCGTCTACCCCCTGCAGAAAACCACCATCCGCCACACGAAGACCTACCCCACCGACGCCCGCGGCCTTCTGCAGTCTGCACTGGCGAACGTGATTCTGCCCCACAACGACCAGGAACTGGCTTCGTTCTTCGCCTCCACGGCGGCGCAGAACGCCTTCTACTCGGCAGTGCCCAGCGGCTCCCCAGTGGAGAATGCTGATGCCTACCTGGCATACGGGACTATCTCCGGCGCCTGCAGTGTGAACCTCCAGCCGGCCCAGCTGGGTCCCGACGGAACCGCTCCCTTCGTCATCGAGACAGGCAGCGGCATTACGACGGGTTCCGCTGCGTTTACCACCGATGCATCCGGCAACCTCGTCATTGAGTCGATCCAAATAACGGGAGGCTGCAGACGCTGATTCTGAAGGGCCAGGGTGCCGGTGCACCCTGGCCCCTACTGTCCGGCATCGCTACAGCTGCCCAGTGATCCCCTGCACCAGCAGGCTGGTGATGGATACCGTCGCCCAGAGCAGTAAGCCCAGCAGCAACGGCTTTCCCCCCTCGCGCACCATCTCGCGCAGGTTGGCCGAGAGGCCTACCGCCGTCATCGCCATGATGATCATGAACTTCCCCACTGCGCTCAGCCAGGGAAGCACAGCCGCCGGAAAGACATGCAGCGTGTTGAGGAGCGAGGCCGCCAGGAAGCCCGGAATGAACCACGGAATCAGCCGGCCGATCCGCACTTTGGCCGCGATCCCACCGCCGGCCTTGGCCGCATAGGCACGGTATGAAGCCAGTCCCAGGGCCACGGGCAGGATGAGCGTCGTCCTGGCCAGCTTCACCACGGTGGCGTACTGCCCGGCTGCCTGTGAGTAGGCGTATCCGGCCCCCACCACCGAGGAGGTGTCGTTGACGGCGGTGCCGGCCCAGAGGCCGAAGGCTGCGTCGCTGAGGCCCATGGCGCGGCCCAGAATCGGGAAGAGCAGAGCCGCCGCCACGTTGAATAGGAAGATGGTGGAGATGGCGTAGGCCACCTCCTCTTCTTTTGCCTCGATGATCGGCGCCACTGCCGCGATGGCCGATGCCCCGCAGATGCCGGTTCCCACGCCGATCATGGTGGTGATGTTGGGATCGATTTTCAGCGCGCGTCCCAGCACGAAAGCCGCCAGCAGGCAGACGACCAGGGTTGTCAGCATGACCGCCAGAGAGTGGGAACCGGTGGCCACCACCTGCTGCAGGCTGAGGCCTGCCCCCAGAAGCACCACGGCGGACTGGAGTACTTGCTTGGAGCAGAGGGTGATGCCCGGTCTGTAAGCGGCTCCGGGGGACCAGACCAGCCGCAGCAGCAGTCCGGTCAGCATCCCGAAGACCGGCCCGCCTACCAGCGGAAATCGCTGGCCCAGCCACCAGGCTCCTGCCGCCAGTGCGGTGGTAAGAAGAAGCCCCTTTGCCCAGGCGGGTGGAACATTCTTCTGGGCAAAGGGGATGTTGCTCGACGGATTCTCCGATGCCTGCATGTCCATGTAGAAACATCTCCTCCGTTTTTATGCGATACAGGAGTTACTTCCCTACAAAAGCGAATGAATCCTGTAATGGAAAGAACTAGACCACATCCGGGGAGACTGATCATTCCGAGCCACTCTGACCAAAGGAGATGCCAAATTCGCGGCAAACCTTTAGACTGAAGGAGAGAGCGTGGGACCGGAGGGATCTGCAATGCGGCCAGACATGGAACAATCCCTGATCGTGGAGTTTGAGGAACTGTTTGCCCTGCGGGACCGTATTGGAGACGTGGCAGACGGCCTGCGGGCCCGGCTGGTGGCTGAAGGTCTGCCCGACCGGCTGGAGCCGGATCTGTACGACCAGGAACTGGAGCTCAGGGCGGAACCACCGGGCCGCTTTTATATCCGACTGGACCCCTACCACCTGGAAATCGGCGGCGCCCCGCCCAACCTGCAGACCCACCTGCTGGGGGCCATGGCACTGGAGATGGCGGGCGCCTTCCGCCTTACCCTGGTGGAGGCGGGCTTTTCGGTGGTGGCCCAGGGAGGGCCCCGCCGCCCGATTCACATGGTCTATCCGGCCTTTGCCAGTGCCGAACCGGGGGGCGAACAGATGCTGGACCGCCGCTTCACCATGACCTGGGAGTGGACCGCCGGCACCACCGGCTACTCCCTGGAGGTCAGTTCGGCGGAAGATCGGGAACTCTTTATCGGCTTCCGTGCCCGGGAAGGGTATATGTCGCTGCCGGAGTTGAAAGAGGGCAGCTGGATGGCAGAGCAGATCCTCCGGTTTGAACAGGCAGTAAACCGGATCTACCGGGAACTGGGCTGGAGCCGGTAGCGCAGGCACGCAGAGGAGGATGTCACCGATGGGTTTGCGGAAGCGCACCCGGATTCTGCGCTTCATCGTGCTTGGGGTGGTCGGCCTCCTGGCAGGCCGGCTGGTCTGGATCCAGGCGGTGAACGCGGCAGAGTATGTCTCCCGGGTGGAGAGCCTCCGCCTGGTGAAGCAGGAGATCACCCCGGAGCGGGGAGCGATTTTGGACCGGAGCGGCCGGGTGCTGGCCATGACGGTGACCACGTACAACGTGGTGGCCAACACCATGCAGATGGAGCCTGAGGATTACTCCAAGGTGGCAGAGGCGCTGGCACCGCTCCTGGGCACGGATGCCCAGGAGATTGAGGCGCGCCTCGCCGCAAATCCGGAGAGCGGTTATGTTCCCCTCAAAAAAGGATTGGACCTCGAGACCCGCAACGCCATCCGCAAGCTCCGGCTGCCCGGCATCGCCTTCGAAAGCCAGCAGGAGCGGCGCTACCCCCAGGGGCAGACGGCCAACCAGGTGCTGGGCTACATGACTGACGGCAAGGGTGAGTACGGGCTGGAGGCCCATTACGAAGAGGTGCTGGCCGGCAAGCCCGGCTACGTGATCGCAGAGGTAACCGCGGCCGGCACCCCCATCGAGGGCACCATTCAGGAAGAGGTTGATCCGGAGCCCGGGCAGACCCTGGTGCTGACGATTGACGCCGGCCTGCAGCAGCTGGTGGAGACCAAGCTGGAAGAGGCCCGGGTGAAGAACGATGCCAAGCGGGCCCTCTTCATGGCGATGGATATCTACACCGGCGAAATTCTGGTTATGGCCATGGTTCCCGGTGCCGATCCCGGCGACCGCTCTACCTGGGGCGATCCGGTGGACTACAACCGAATCAACAACTGGGCTGTAACGACGCTGCCCCCGGGATCGATCTTCAAGACCATCACCACCTCCGCCGCACTGGAGGAGGGCGTCATCACGCCGGATACGGTGATTCCCGATGCCGGATACTTGAACGTGGAGGGCAGCCTGATCACCAACTGGGACAACTACATTCCGCCGGAACCCGTCCCCATGACCATCGCCGAACTGCTGCAGCACTCCAGCAATGTGGGTATGGTCCAGATCGGGCAGCGGCTCACCCACGAACAGTTCATCAAGTACCTGAAAGGCTTTGGCTTCCTGGAGCCCACCGGCATCGATTTCCCACACGAGAGCGCCGCCCTCATCGGCACTCCCTTTGAAGAGAAGCGGGCCATCGACTGGGCCAACATGTACATCGGCCAGCACCTCGAGGTGACGCCGCTGCAGATGCTGACGGCGGTGGCTGCCATCGCCAACGGCGGTCAGCTGATGCAGCCCCACCTGGTGCGGGAGATCCGGGACCCCGACGGCAGCGTGGTCTGGACAAGCCCCACGCAGCCCAAACGCAGGGTGATCAGCGAGACCACCGCACGGGAGATGCGTGAGCTGATGATCAGCGTTGTGGCGGAGGGTACGGCCTCTCAGGCAAAGCCCCCGGGCTACACCGTGGGCGGCAAGACGGGCACGGCCCAGAAGTTCGAAAACGGCGTGGAAAAGGAGCGCACCGTGGCGGACTTTGTGGGCTTTGCCCCCGCCGAGAACCCCCGGGTGGTCATGCTGGTCCTCTTCGACGAGCCCGCGCCGCCGGGCCTGGGCGGCATGGTGGCGGCGCCGGTCTTCGGGGAACTGGCTCCCTACGTGCTGCAGGCCATGGGTATCGCACCGGACACGCCGGAAGCCCAGGGCCAGTCTACGGCGCCGCCGGAGGCGGTGCAGGGCATAGTGCCGGACGTCACCTGGCTGCCTGTCAGCTGGGCTGAGAAGCGGCTGGAGGAGGCCGGCTTCACCGCCAAGGTGGTGAGCGGAGGCGACCTGGTGGCCGCCCAGTCCCTGAAGCCGGGCAGCGCCGCCAAGGCCGGCACGGCCGTGGAGCTCAAGCTGGTGCCCCGCCCCGTGGAAGGAGATCCGGTTACCGTACCCGACTTTACCGGCCTCTCCCTCATCGAAGCCGACCGGCTGGCCAGCGAGATAGGCCTTACCCTGAAAGCGGCTGGCTCTGGCTTTGTGGCCAGGCAGGACCTGGCCCCTGGCACCAAGGTGGCGGCCCGGAGCATCCTGACGGTGCAGCTCGCCCCTCGTAACTGAACAGCGCTTGACATCTGTCTGGCATCCTTAGTAGACTTAGGACAGAAACTCCGATAAATATACTCGGGATTGGGGGCCGGGCAGATGAAGCTGTCCACCAAGGGGAAATACGGCGTGAAAGCGCTGTTTGAACTGGCCATGCACGAGGGTGCAGGGCCCATGTCGCTCCGGAGCATCGCGGACCGGCAGGGGCTGTCTGAGCACTACCTGGAGCAGCTGGCGGCGCCGCTTCGCAAGGCGGGGCTGATCACCAGCATCCGGGGCGCCCAGGGGGGGTATGTGCTGGGCCGCCCGGCAGACCAGATCACCGTGGGGGATGTAATCCGGGTGCTGGAGGGGCCCATCGGCTTTGCCGACTGTTCCGTTGAGAATGAGCCGGGGCCAGACTGCGCGGCCCGGTGCGTTGTTCACGGTGTTTGGGAGAAAGTGACCCGGCAGATCGTGCAGGTGATCGACAGCATCACCCTGCAGGATCTGGTGGACCAGGCCCGGGAAGAGCAGTCCGGCCAGAACCTGATCTACCAAATTTAGCAGTGGTCCCCGCACCGGGGGCCGGTTAGGAAGGGACTACCATGCGCACGGTCTACTGCGACCACGCAGCGACCACCCGCTGCCATCCAGAGGTCGCCCGGCTGATGTACGAGTACCTGGTGAACGATTTTGGCAACCCCAGCTCCATCCACATGTTCGGCCGGCGGGCCCGCAAGGGCGTGGAGGAGGCGCGCCAGCAAGTGGCGGCGCTGATCGGCGCCAGTCCGAAGGAGATCTTCTTCACCAGCGGCGGCACCGAGGCGGATAACTGGGCCTTCCGGGGCACTGTAACCGCCAACCAGTCCAAGGGGAAGCACATCATCCTGACGCCCTATGAGCACCATGCGGTGCTGGATGTGGCCGAGGCCCTTGGCCGGGAGGGGTATGACGTCACCTATCTGCCCCTGCAGCCCGGGACCGGCCTGGTTGATCCGGACGCGCTGGTGGCGGCCATGCGGCCGGACACGGTGCTGATCTCCATCATGTACGTCAACAACGAAATCGGCACTGTCGAGGATATCAAGGCGCTCTGCGCCGCTGCCAAGGCCAAGGATCCGGAAGTGGTCTTCCACACCGACGCGGTCCAGGCGGCCGGCATGGTGCCCATCGACGTGGGGGAGCTGGGCGTCGATCTTATGACCATCTCCAGCCACAAGATCTACGGTCCCAAGGGGATCGGTGCGCTTTACGTCCGGAAGGGATTCAAGTTCAATCCCATGCAGCTGGGCGGCGGACAGGAGCGGAAGATGCGCTCCGGCACAGAGAACGTGCCCGGCATCATCGGCTTTGGCAAGGCCGCAGAGCTGGCCCGGCTGGAGTTTGATGCCCGGGTGGCCCACGCCCGGGAGATGCGGGACCGTTTCCTGAAGGGCGTGCTGGCGATTCCCGGCGTGCACCTGAACGGCATCGACCCCTTCCGGGAGCCGGAAAAACGGCACCCCGGCAACGCCAATGTCTCCATCGAAGGGGTGCCGGGGGATGCGATGCTGATGCGGCTGGATATGGCCGGCATCGCGGCTTCGTCTGGCTCTGCCTGCACTTCGGGTACGCTGGAGCCCTCCCACGTGCTGCAGGCGGTGGGCTGCTCCAGGGAGTTGGCCGCCAGTTCGCTCCGCTTCAGCTTCGGCCAGGAGAACACCGCCGAGGATATCGACTACGTGGTGGCTGAGTTTGAGCGGTCCGTTAATTACTTGAGGGAGTTGGCCGCCCGGAAGAGCTAGCCCCAGATTCTCCGGCAAGTCTGTGCCTGCCCGCCCTGCGGTGGGCAGGTTTGCTTTGTGCGCACCCGGATGGGCATCTTACAAGAAGAGGGTGAAGCCATGTCTGAGCGGAAGCGAGTTTTGATGGCCATGTCCGGGGGCGTGGACTCCTCCGTGGCCGCGGCGCTGCTGGTGCAGCAGGGCTACGAGGTAATCGGGGTGACCATGAACACCTGGACGGATGATATTCCGGAATCGATTCAGCAGAACCAGCACTCCGGCTGCTGCTCGCTGGCGGCTGTTGAGGATGCGCGGGCCATCGCCAACAAGCTGGACATTCCGTATTACGTGATGAACTTCAAGGGGCATTTTGCCGCCACCGTCATCGACTACTTCATCAAGGAGTACGTGGCAGGCCGCACGCCCAACCCGTGCATCGCCTGCAACCGGTACGTCAAGTTCGACGCGCTGCTGGAGAAGGCCAGGGAACTGGAGTGCGACTATGTGGCGACGGGCCACTACGCGATGATCGGCGAGGATCCGGCCTATCCGGGCCGGAAGCTTCTGGGCAAGTCGGTGGACCGGCGGAAGGATCAGACCTATGTGCTGCACAACCTGACCCAGGAGGCTCTGGCCCACACCCTCTTCCCCATCGGGGGCATGGAGAAGCCCCAGGTGCGGGAACTGGCCCGGCAGCTGGGGCTGGTCACGGCAGACAAGCCGGATTCCCAGGAGATCTGCTTTGTCTACGATAACGACTACGGCCGCTTCCTGAAGGAGCGGGTGCCGGAGGCGATTGTGCCGGGTCCCATGCTGAACACCCGGGGCGAGGTGGTGGGCCAGCACCAGGGGCTGCCGCTCTACACAGTGGGGCAGCGGAAGGGGCTGGGGCTTACCACGCCGCACCCCATGTATGTGGTGGCCCTGGACCCGGAGCGGAATGCCGTAATCGTGGGCGAGGCTCATGAAGTCTACAGCCAGGGGCTCCTGGCCTCGGACCTCAACTGGATCGCCGTCCCGGAGCTGACGGAGCCGGTGCGCTGCACCGCCAAGATTCGCCGGATGGCGCCGGAGGCCCCCTGTACGGTCTATCCCGAGCCGGGGGGCAGCATTCGGGTGGTCTTCGATGAACCCCAGCGGGCGGTGACCCCGGGGCAGGCGGTGGTCTTCTACCAGGACCGGTGGGTGCTGGGCGGCGGCACCATCGACAGGGCAGTGAACTGACGGAGCTTCGTCTTTTTGGGCGCCGGCTGGAGTGTTTGGGCTGGAAACGGGGCATACTCCTACCAGAATTGGGATCGTCAAGCCGCGAGCGAGGTCGATGCCAGGTGCCCAGGGGAAGTGAACTGATCGGGCTCACCGTTCTGTCCAGCTCGGCGCTCAGGCCCATCGGGCAGGTCCGTGAGGTGCTGCTGAGTCCCGACGGACGGCGCATCTGCGGGCTGGTGCTGGATGGGACCGGGCGGCGGCAGCCCACCCGCACGCTGGATTTTGCGGCGGTCCGGTCTGTGGGCGAGACCAGCCTGGTTGCCGACGAGGTCTACCTGGCTGAAGGGACCCAGAGCCGGTGCGGGCGGGAGCTGCAGGGGCTGCCGGTCCTTCGCCGGACGGGGGAAGAGGTGGGAGTGGTGGATGACTTCCACTTCGATCCGGCCACAGGCCAACTGACCGCTCTTCAGGTTTCCCGGGGGTTTGTGGATGATCTGCTCAGCGGCAAGGAGTTGGTGCCGCTGGAAGGTCCGGTCACTGCCGGCGAGGCGGCCATCCTCCTGGACGGACCCGGCGAAACAGGAGGGGCCCTTTTGTGAGATGTCCAAACTGCGCCGGCCGCTGCATCGGTCGAGTGGGAACTGACCAGTATTACTGTTGGGACTGCTGCGTGGAGTTTAAGGTGGGCAAGGGCTCTGTAAAGGTCTACCATCTGGACGCCGACGGAGAGTTGGTGGCGGCGGCGACACATCAGGACGAAGACGACGCCGCAGCGCCGCCCGTCACGGCGATGCAGCGCCGCTGATCCTGATGAAAGGGCGCACACGCCGCATCCTGGCGGCGCTGGTGCTGGGGGGATTGGTTCTGGCCGGAGGCTGGGGCCTGTGGGTAATCCGTCCGGTGCTGGCGCCGTTTCTGCTTGCCGTCGCCTTTGCCTACCTGGTGGCGCCCCTGGTGAACCGGCTCGCCCAGTGGGGGCTGCGGCGTACTTGGGCCATCCTGGTGGTCTATGTCTTCCTGCTGGGGGCTGGGGCCTTTGCGGTGGTGAAGCTGCTGCCCCAGGTGGTGAGCCAGATACAGAGCCTTACCGAGGCGATACCGGTCTATGCCCTGCGGGTCCGGGAGATGGTGGACGGCCTGCAGGAGCGGGTGCGGGACATGGGCGCCCCGCCGGAACTTCGGGATGTAGTGGACCGGAACATTACCGAGATGGAGGCCCGGGCGGTGGGCATGCTCCGGGATCTCTTTGCCATAAGCACCCTGCAGAAAGCGGCGGGGCTTTTGGCCAGCCTTCTCTTGGCGCCATTTTTGGCCTACTACATGCTTCGGGACATGGAGGGGTTCAAGCGGAGCTTCGTTCGTGCGATTCCCCACCGGTACCGGCAGGAGATTCTGATGCTGCTCAGCGATCTGGACCGGGTGATCTCCGGCTTCGTGCGGGGAGAGGTTCTGCTGTCCCTGGTGGTGGGCGCTCTGGCCAGCCTTGCAGCGATGCTTTTGGGACTGCGCTATTCGCTCCTTCTGGGCCTCTGGGCCGGGCTGATGGAGTTTATTCCTTATGTGGGGCCGGTGCTTGGCGCAGTGCCCGCGGTGCTGGCTGGCCTGGCGGAGTCGCCCCTCCGGGCGATAGAGGTGGCCGTGGCGTTTGCCGTGATCCAGCAGCTGGAGAGCGCCCTGCTTTCGCCAAAGATCATGGCGGAGAACGTAGGGCTGCATCCCCTGACGGTGATGCTGGCCGTGCTGACGGGCGGCTACCTGCTGGGTGGCTGGGGGCTGATTCTGGCAGTGCCGGCGGTGGGGCTGGTGCGGGTGCTGTGGCGGTTTGTGGTGGCCCGGCTTACCGATCCGCCGGGGTACTCCATGACGCCGGCTGCGCCTGCGCCCGTGCCGAACGCCAGCCCCCAGGGTCAGCCTGTGGTGGCACAGGCTTCGATGACGGTGGATGAGGCCACACAGCAGCCGGAGGCTGTGCCCGGGCCGGCGGCTGTGGTCGAGCAGCCGCAGGCTCCGTGGGAGGGACCTGTCCCATAAGTAAACCCGACCGGTGCTGTACCGGTCGGGTTTCTACTACTTGCGTCCAACAGGTTCTTTCTGCAGCGTGTGGGCCATCGTGTAGCCGAGGGAGAACATGGCGTACGAAAGATCCAGTACTTCCTGATAGAGCTTCTCAACAGCTTCTGGGGTGGGCGTTGTGCCCTGGGGCAAGGCGGCCGATGCGATGGCGCTGAGCCGGCCGCGAACCAGCACCTCGATTCCTTCCCGTGATTGCCCACGGTTTTCCTTCAGAATCCGAAGGGCCTGGTCGCGATGGGCCCGCAGCAACTCTTCCACCGACTGATCCCCCTCAATGTTAACCTCTGAGATCATTATACAGTTAGACAACAACTGGGCACAAGTAGCGGGCCATACAAGTTTCACCAGCCAAATTGACGCGACCCAACGGGAGTAGTTTGCGTATTAGAATGTGCAGGATTTGCACCGAGGGGAGAGAGGGCGATGGAGATGAGCCTGGTCTACAACCGTTGTGTGACCCTGCCTGATGGTTATGAGGTGCAGCTGATGGTGATGCGGGACTTTGCCGGCGGCTGGGCCGGATCTGGTAGACGGGGCATGGTATACCGGGCTCGGGTGTGGATCGGTACCACGTGGGAGCGGGAACCGCTCCTTTACAGGAGCCAGGAGCACGGGAGCCCGGGGGCGGCGGTGGATGCGTGCTACCGGATGCTGGCAGCCTCGGCGCCCCGGGTGGTGGAGTCTGTGGCGGCCCGGGAGGCAGCGCGGCGCCTGACGGATGGGCATTTCGCCGCAGCGGCAGGGTGAGGGGGCGATCGGAGGCGCAAGGTGAACGCCCGCCTGCGGTCTGGTGCCGGCGTGAAAACCGGCACCAGGCGCGGCGGTGACCGGGGCCGTGGGGCCCATGCGTCTGAAAAATGACGCAGCGGGCAGACTGGATTGGGGTTCCGGCGAGAACTGGCTTCAGCTAGGAAAGGATGTGATACACCAACCCTGTATGGGTACCCTTGTTATATGGGGATATATGGTACTTCAGTGCGGTTGACAGAAGGGTGTGGGTCGGCTACAATAGTGACTCGTTGAGTCACGGAGAGATACCCAAGTGGCTGAAGGGGCGGCTTTGCTAAAGCTGTAGGGGGCGCAAGTCCCGCGAGGGTTCAAATCCCTCTCTCTCCGCCATTTTCTGGACCACTAGCTCAATTGGTAGAGCATCCGACTCTTAATCGGACGGTTGTAGGTTCGAGTCCTACGTGGTCCACCAATCCAAACGAGGGGCTTGCGCCCCTCGTTTTTGCATGTCCTGACGCCATGTTTCCAGCATGTACGCGGCCCTGCTTGGAGAGATTATTGATGGACAGCAACAGGCTCTGAATGGCAGGGGGGCGTTTCAGGTGCGGAAGCGGTTCGCAGCTGTCTGGCTGGCGGTGGCCCTCACGGCTGCAGGCTGTGCCATGGGCGGTCAGCAGCAGGCGCAGGCCTCACCGGAACCCAGCAGCGAACAGGTGAAGAAGGCGGTCAGGGAGGTCCTGTCAGAGGACGATATGAAAGATTTTCTACGGACTGCCGTCCGTCAGCAGGCCGGCAGCGAACTGCTAGACCTTTCCCTGGATACGCAGGAGGGACAGAAGGTACTGCAGGAAGCCGTGCAGCGGGCTTTGGGCACGGCCACCGGTCAGCAGGCGATCACCAACCAGGTGTCGCAGATGATGAATGACCCCAGCGTGAAGACGCAGATTCAGCAGGCGATCCGGGACACCCTCAATGAAATTCTGTCAAAGGGCATTGGCAGTGGCCAGGGCGGACAGGGTGGCCAGGGTGGCCAGGGTGGTGGCAACGGCGGCCAAAACGGCGGCGGTGGTGGTCAAGGCGGTGGCGGCGGCGGAAGCAGCTAAACTTGATAGGAAGCGGGCCGGATCCTCTGGGGGATCCGGCCCTGCTGCGCTATGCTTGTTTCACCATGGGGCCCGGCATCAGCCCGTCGGCCTCCAGGGCTTCCATAAGTTCGCGGGTGTGGGTGCCGTCCACGATCAGGTCGGTGGGCGTCAGTTCGCCCAGCACAAAGCGGCGGGTGCGGCGGGATGCCTTCACCTGGGCGGCCAGCATTGGGCTGGCACAGCGCAGCAGGGTAACCTCCTGCAGGTAGACCTGGCCGTAGGCTTCAATCCAGGCCCGGAGGTCGAAGGCGACGTTCTGCGGCAGGCCGGTGGCAGAGGCCTGCTCCAGGAACTGCAGCATCTCTTCACCAGAGATGCCGGCTTTGAGGGCCCGGTAGATGCTCTGCTGGGTCAGCCGGTAGGTAAGGGTGCGGTCAGTCCGCTGCACCAGATCGCCCATCAGCTCCAACCGCCAGAGGGTGGCTGCGGGGGCCGGTCGAGGCAGGATCACCTCGAAGGTGGCCTGGAGGATCAGCCGGGGAGGCTCCGGGGTAGTCTTTTCGGTTGGCAGGTCTCCGGCGATGATCGCCTCGCCTGCGGGCAGCAGGCGGCAGGCCAGGTCGGGCTCTTCCAGGCTGCCGGTCTGCGCGAGTTCCACCAGCCCCAGCGGGGCCAGGAAGGTGGAGAGGTGGTGCTTGAGCCGGAGGTAGAAGGAGCCCCGCTGGCTGGGGTTGAGCAGCGGCTCCATCTCTTGGGCCAGCCGAGGCAGCGAAACCCACCGGCCCTCCACGGAGTTCAGGACGGAGAGGAAGCTCTGCAGGTCCTGGTAGAAGTAGCGGTCAACCCAGTAGTCGTACAGGTCGGCTCGCTTCTGGCTGTCGGACTGGCTGATCCAGCAGTCGAGGTCAGGCGTGGTAGCCAGCCGGCCTTCGGCCCGGCGCACCAGATGCCGGTCCATGCAGTAGCCCACCAGGTAGCCCAGGGGCTCCGGGTAGCGCCCAAATGCCTGCTCTTCCCCCGTTTCGTCGCTTCCCAACAGGGAGAGAAGGGCCCGGAGGTGCCGCTTGTAGATCTGCCCCTGTTGGGTCAGGGTGACGTCATACTTGTATACATAAGCCAGAAAGCGGTGGACGTCCTCCAGGAGGTCGCTGGCAGGCAGTGTGGGCCGGAGTGGCTCGTCTTCTGTCAGGCAGACGCGGCGGATGATCTGCTGATTCAGGATATCCGTGAGGACGGCCATCAGGTCCTGGGGAATGAAGAAAACCTGGCGATAGTTCTGACTCCGGACATAGATCAGGCCTCTGTCCTGCAGGGCGGCCAGCGCCGCGGACGAGCCCCTGCGCCGCCTGCCGGACAGGAGGTTGACGATTTGGAGGCAGAGTTCCACCGTAATGCCGTGGTCTCCGCCGTTGAAGTAGATCACCTTGAGGGCAGCCCACTCTTCGGGTGACAGCTCGTCCAGGATCTGCCGCAGCTGCGCCCGGTCCGTCAGGCAGGCAGCCACCCGCCGTTCCAGGTCATCGCGGTGTGTGCCGGTCCACTCCCCGCAGTGCTGGGCGATCCGCTCCAGTTGGTCGGCGGGCGCCCGAGAGAGACATTCCAGCAGCAGCATGGCGAGATCACCTCCGGAGGATCAGACGGGCTGGCTAGCCGTTAGCCAGGAAGTCCTCGGCATGAGAGATCTGGTAGCGGTAGCCCTGCTCGGTCAGAAAGAGTTGGCGGTTGGCTGCGAAGGTCTGCTCTTTTGTGTCGCGGGTAACGAGTGTGTAGAAGTACGCACTGCCGCCGTCAGACTTGGGGCGGAGGATGCGTCCCAGGCGCTGTGCCTCTTCCTGGCGGGAGCCGAAGGTGCCGCTCACCTGGATGGCCACGTTGGCGTCGGGCAGGTCGACGGCAAAGTTGGCCACCTTGGAAACCACCAGGATTTTGATTTCGCCCCGCCGGAACTTCGCGTAGAGCGCTTCCCGCTCCCGGTTGGGCACCCGGCCGGTGATCAGGGGTGCATCCAGCATGGCGGCGATCGTCTCCAGTTGGTCGAGGTACTGGCCGATGATCAGGATCATGTCGCCTTCGTGGCGGTGGACCAGCTCCCGCACCAGAGGCAGTTTGTCCGGATTCTCGGAGGCGATCCGGAACTTGGCCCGGTCTGAAGCGTTCGCGTAGGGGATGCGGCAGTCCGGATGGAGGGCCACCCGGATTTCGTGGCAGAGGGCCTCGGCGATGAAGCCCTGCCCCTCCAGCAGCTTCCAGGGCATGTCGAAGCGCTTGGGACCGATTAGGGAGAAGACGTCCTCTTCACGCCCGTCTTCGCGAATCAGGGTCGCGGTGAGTCCCAGCCGCCGCATGGCCTGGATCTCTGCAGTGATGCGAAAGACCGGCGCCGGCAGCAGGTGGACCTCGTCGTAGATCACCAGCCCCCACGCCCGTGCGTTGAAGAGCCGGAAATGGGGAAACTCCTGTTCGTCGCCCGGCTCCCTGTAGGTGAGCATCTGGTAGGTGGAGATGGTGACGGGGCGGATCTGTTTGATCTCGCCGGTGTACTCGCCGATCTCTTCGCGGGTCAGGGAGGTCTTATCCAGCAGTTCGTCGATCCACTGGCGGACTGCTGTGATGTTGGTGGTGAGGATCAGGGTCTGTTCTTTGATGGCAGCCATGGCGCCCATGCCCACCACCGTCTTGCCGGCGCCGCAGGGCAGGCAGATGACGCCGGAGCCGCCGAAGATGGAGCCGCCCTTGTAGAAGGCGTTGACCGCCTGCTGCTGGTAGGGGCGGAGGCTGAAAGGAAGGCCGGTGAGCGTGGTGCTCCGGAGTGAGATGGGCATCGGCGTGCCTGGTGTGTATCCCGCCAGGTCTTCCACCGGGATGCCGGCCTTGATCATGGCCTGCTTTACGTGTCCCCGGCGGGCTGGGTCCACCACGAGGCCGTCTGGGCGCTGTTCCAGCAGGTAGCGGCGGACCTGTTTGTTGTGCCAGATTTCGGTGAGCAGGATGGGGTCATCAGACTGCAGGAGCAGGGCGCCTCCTGATCCCCGGCGCAGCTGGACCCGCCCATAGCGGGCGATGTAGTCCTTGATATCCTGCTTCAAGTTTTGGGGCAGCGGATATTTGCTGAGCCGCTCGAGCCCGTCGATGATGGACTGGGCATCCATTCCGCTGGCAGCGGCGTTCCATAGGGAGAGCGGCGTGATTTGATAGGTATGGATATGTTCCGGACTCTTGACCAGTTCCGCAAAGCGCGACAGCAGGTCCCGGGCCTCTTCAAATTGGGGGTTCATGACCTCCAGGAGGACGGTCTGGTCGCTCTGAACGATTAGGGGGTTTTGTGGTTGATAGGTCACCCAAGTTTCCCTCCGGGTCAGAATCGGAATAAACGGGATGGGCGGAACGGAAGGGACTAAAAAGGATACATTCTGCTCCGGGCGAGTGAATCCTGCTGGCGGTCATGGCGGCCTGGGCTGTGCCCTGTTCCATGTACCAATAATAACAAATACACCCACTATTAACAAAGTCTAGCAGGTATTCTGGGCAGCACCGCCAATTTGTACTCCGGGTTCGGACAGCATCTGTCCGGCCACGTGTAAGGTGGAGGTGCGACAACTTAAGATGAAGGCAGCGGTGATCACGGAACTGCGCAGGCCCCCTGTGGTTCAGGAACTCCCCGATCCGACCCCTGGCCCCGGCGACGCGGTAATTCGGGTGGAGGCCTGCGGCGTCTGCCGGAGTGACTGGCATTTCTGGCAGGGTGACTGGACCTGGTTGGGGCTGGAGCCGTCTCTGCCCATGGTGCTGGGCCATGAGTTCGGCGGCGTTGTGGAGGCCGTGGGCAGCGGGGTGCGCAGCTTCAAGCCCGGCGACCGTGTTACCGTGCCGTTCCACCTGGCCTGCGGCCGCTGTGAGTACTGCTACAGCGGGCGTTCCAACCTGTGTGGGCAGGGGATTTACGGTGCCGCCCTTCATGGCGGCTATGCCAGCAAGGTTCTGATTCCCAATGCCGATGCAAATCTGGTGAGACTGCCGGAGGGGGTTGACGCCCTGAGTGCCGCTGCCTTGGGCTGCCGCTATATGACTGCCTACCATGGCGTGGTAGACCGGGCGGGCATTCGACCTGGCGAATGGATTGCGGTGTTTGGCGCCGGGGGTGTGGGCCTCTCCGCAGTGCAGATCGCCAACGCCGTAGGTGCTCGCGTCATCGCTGTGGACATTAGCGACGAGAAACTGGCCCGAGCCAAGGAAGAGGGGGCAGAGGCGGTAGTGAACGCTGCCACGGCTCCCGCTCCGGAGGCGATTCAAGAGATTACCGGCGGCGGTGCAGCAGTCACCGTCGATGCGCTGGGGTCTCCCAATACCGCCGTGCCTGCGCTTCTCTCGCTGGTCAAGGGTGGCCGGCATGTGCAGATTGGCCTCACGGGGCGGGATGAGAAGGGCTTGATTCCGCTGCCGGTAGATGTGATCACTTTTAGGGAGCTGCAGGTAATCGGGAGCCTGGGGTGCCCCACCACCAGCTACAAGGGGCTGCTGGACCTGGTGGCCACAGAGCGGCTCAATCCCCGGCGGCTGGTAAGCAGGACCATCGCCCTGGAGGAAGTGGGCGACACCCTGGCTGCGATGAGCGATTTCAATACTGTCGGGTTTACGGTGATTACCCAGTTCTGATGGGACGGGCTGCCTTGGGAGGATTCCCGAGGCGGCCCGTTCATGTTACCACGGAACGCGTTTTCGGGTCTGTCGAAACCTGGCGGAAGGACATGTCGACTATTTAGCGTGGCAAGTTCAACAGATTTCGACAGATTTCGTCAGAAGAAGAGCTGTTCCGTATCCAACCGATGATTTGGACGTTTACGATAGTAGGAACGAGCTGAGGAGGAAGTTTCCTATGCGGGTCCGACGGTATGCCATTTTGGTGTCGACTGGGGTTCTGCTTGCCGGCTGCGGATTGGGGCCGTATGGTACCGAGCCACCTGGCTCGGATGGTGGGGACGGCGGATCGACGGCGCACATGGCTGTTGAACTGCCGCTGCAGCGAACGGCTGAGGCCTTGTCGAAGGTGAGTTACAAGTCTACACATGAGATTCCTGGGCCAGGGGAGTACATCGTGGACTTGGCTACCGGTGAGGTGGAGGGCTGGGTCCTGAGGGGTGAGCCATCCGACCTGGTGCGGTTTTCGGAAAACCGCCGCTGGGTGTCGGCAGAGATCGATGGAGTGGTCTATTGGGTCGACCGTGAAAGTGGCCAGGGATTCTCCTGGAAGAGTACCGAGCTCAAAGTGGTGGGCGAAGGCCCGAGACAACTGCTTCTGATGGGCGTGCAGGAAGATGCAGGGCCCCGAGATTTCTATGTGGTTGATCACGATTATCAGGTTCAGTACACCTTCTCGCTGGACCTGGGCGATCTGCAGATCTCGCAGGTGGCGTTTTCGCCCGCCGGTAAGCATCTGGCCATCGCCGCTGTGCAGTGGCTGGGAGAGGGCGGAACGGTTCTGCGGGTCTACGTTGTAGATCTGGGCAGCGGCTCGAGCCGGGAACTCAGTCATCCCACAATTGGGAAAGCAACGATCGCCGACCTCTGGATCGGTGCATCCGGTGAACTGGTAGTGCAGTACACCGGCACAGAGTTCGACGAGCGGACGGGAACCAGCAGCGAATCGTCTGTAGTGCGCCGCTACTCGTGGGAGGGCGAGCTTCTGAACGAGTACGCAGTACTGGGCAGAGGCGTCAGCGTGTCTCAGGATGGGCGTTTGCTCGTCTCTTCGCAGGATCTTGATGGTCTTGCCAGCGCAGCCGTGCTGACTGACCTGGCCACAGGCGAGCCGGTTCTGCGGGTGGTCAATGCCTGGCCGATCCGGATGGCGGCGGACAGCGCGACCTTGGTGGTGAGGGGCGGTCCCCTGGGTGGCTATTATCTGCTCACGCCTTCCGGAGAACTTCGTTTACTGCCGCACAAGTACGAGGGCTTCATGCCCTTGTACGCTGAGCTGTTGCCATCTCCGGACGATCCGCAGCGACTGCTCTTTGGGCTGAATGTGATCGACCCGAACGGCAATCTGGTTCAGCGGGTGGATGTGCAGGATCGGGACGAATGGCTGGTCTGGGATGCCACTTGGGGCGCAGATGGCAGAGAGGTGTACGTGAAGATCGAGAAGCGCATAGGCAAGGGTAATGAAACCAGTAGTGTGCCCCTGCCCATTCAGGTGCAGAAGCCGCCGTTTGCGGACCCGTACCTGCTGGAAGTGCAGGATCCCGAGGGCGAGTGCGTGAATCTGCGGGAGGCCAACCGGCGTGACAGCCCGGTGATTCGCTGCTTGCCTAACGGAACAAGGCTGGCTGTGGCTGATTTGTGGCAGGCGCCGGAGAAGGTGAGTCGGCCGATTCTCCCCGGGGAAGAGTCTCACGACGATATCTGGCTCTGGGCCCGCACCGAGCAGGGCGAGGTCGGATGGGTGAACCTGAGTACAGGCAGTGTGACCTGGGCGCAGTAGCTGTGGTATCGAGACCGACTGCGCCTGCAGCTGGCGGTTTGGGACAGGTCATCAGCAGATAGTACCCCGTTAGGCTGGCTTTGACACTGGCGAGGACCAAGGGGCGCCGGAATGGTTGGCCGGACCGTTCTGACGGGGGGTGCATGGCGTCTGCTGATGGGAGTTCGGGAACGCACCTTGCAGTCCGTTCAGGGCTGGGGGTGCGTTTTCGGTTTGTGGGCGCTGGGGGAGGGTACCCAGTGCGGTGCAGGCGTGGGTACGGGGCGGCCTGACCGAGGTTTCGTATTGGATGTCGTGCGGGCAGTAGGGGTGGTCGTGCGCCGCTGTTTGGTGCTCTGAGTCTTAGTGAGGGGGCCATATGTCAAACAGTTGACCTGAGGCTTGGTGCCTGACGGCACGCGGGCTTCGAGGGGCTCAGGTTGACGATGTGAGGCTTGCGCTGGGGGCCATGTCTCAAGCTGGCGGGGTTTGGGTCTGCGGACTCGGCATCGTGAGACATGGGGGCTGGGCGAACTCGCAACTTGCTCAGTTTGGGCAGAAATCACGTGCCTGGGCGGGCTGGTCGATCTGCAAAATCGATGTGCTGAGACTTGGCTCCCGAGCCAAGTCTCAGCGTTTGCTGGCGAGCCCGCGGCGGTGCAGAGCCACCGGCGCAGACCGCTGTAGTTGACGGGAGCCCCGGTGCGGACTAGTGGACTGCAGAGGAGAGCTTTAACCTTCGGGGCCAGCAGCTTGAGCACAACTGGGCAACCAGTCCGCCGAGACCAGGCCCAGAGTGATTGCAGGCGCGATGGCGTCAGCTCAACGGGTTGACGCTTTGCTGGCAGGCCATGTGTCAGATAGTTGACCTGGGGTCCGGTGCCTGGCGGCAGCGGGGTCCCAGGTTGGCTGATTTTCACGGCGTGAGACTTGTGCCGGACGGCATGTCTCACGCCGGCAGGGTTTGGGTCTGCGGACTCGGCATCGTGAGACATGGTGCCTGGTCGAACTCGCAAGTGGCCGGCTTTGGGCCGAAATCGCCAGACGACGCAGGCTGGTTGTTCTGCTAAATCGATGGACTGCAACTTGGTTCCGGGACCAAGCCGCATCTTGTGCCGGTGAGGTCGTGGCGGCTGCAGACCCACCGGCTTGGACTGCTGCAGTTCACGGGAGCCCCGGTGCGGACTAGTGGACTGCAAAGGACAGCTTGAAGATTCGGGGCCAGCAGCTTGAGCACAACTGGGCAACCAGTCCGCCGAGACCAAGCCCAGAGTGATTGCAGGTGCGACGGCGTCAGCTCAACGGGTTGACACTTTTCTGGCAGGCCATGTGTCATATGGTTGACCTGGGGTCCGGTGCCTGGCGGCAGCGGGGTCCCAGGTTGGCTGATTTTCACGGCGTGAGACTTGTGCC
>ENA-OWPA01001043-OWPA01001043.1-bioreactor-metagenome-genome-assembly--contig:-NODE-1043-length-22784-cov-4.281719_pt1 | contig 22784 bp, 17 predicted proteins | sample MGYA00238139_ERZ651803 | MGnify/ENA primary metagenome ERZ651803 (study PRJEB26909, sample SAMN07631231) | bioreactor metagenome | isolation source: Switchgrass digestor | place: USA: Dartmouth... | reverse complement strand
AATCACCAGCACTCTGTTCAATTCCGACTGAGACAATGTCACATACCCCTTGTTCATAGGTGACATTTTCACAGACGAATCTCAGGGTGACAATATCAGAGACCGGCCACATTATCGCATATTTATGCTTGAAATGCGCATAAAGATGCGTTACACTCAGGTACATCATGACAGAGAGCAAAGAGAGGAGGAACGGCGGTGGGGGCGACCATGACCACCCCGAAGGGGCGGGATTTCCTGTCACTGCACGACTGGAGCCGGCCAGAACTGGATCAGATTTTGACGCTGGCTGAGGAGTTGAAGCTGCGCCGCCGGTCCGGCCTGTCCGATCAGCCGCTGGCGGGAAAGACCGTGGGGCTTTATTTCGCAAAGCCTTCTACCCGCACGCGGGTCTCCTTCGAGGTGGGCGTGCAGCAGTTGGGAGGCAGCGCCCTGTTTCTGTCCGCCGCCGACTTGCAGCTGCGCCGTGGCGAAACCGTGGCCGACAGCGCCCGCGTGCTCTCCCGCTACCTGGACGGCATCGTCATCCGCACCTTCTCCCATCGGGAGGTGGAGGAGTGGGCAGCCTACGCTGACGTGCCGGTGATCAACGGCCTGACCGACCAGGAGCATCCCTGCCAGGTCATGGCGGACCTGCTCACCATCCGGGAGAAGAAGGGCCGGCTGGATGGGCTGCGCCTGGCCTACGTAGGCGACGGGAACAACATGGCCCACAGCCTGATGGACGGCTGCGCCAAGTTCGGCATGCACATCACCGTGGCCTGTCCGCCCGGGTATGAGCCCAGCAGTGAGGTCGTGGAGCGGGCTGCAGCCGCGGAAGCAGAGTCCGGCGGCTCTGTGCGGGTGACTACAGATCCCCGGGAGGCGGCTGAGGGCGCGGACATCGTCTACACCGACGTCTGGGCCAGCATGGGGCAGGAGGATGAAGCGGAGCACCGCAAGGCCGTGTTTGGGCCCTATCAGGTAAATCGGGCGCTTATGAACCTGGCAAAACCGGATGCGATCTTTATGCACTGCCTCCCCGCGCACCGGGGCGAGGAGGTGACTGCGGAGATTCTGGACGGCCCGCAGTCTGTCATTTTTGACGAGGCGGAGAACCGCCTGCACGCCCACAAGGCGATTATGGCACTGCTGATCGGCAATTGAGACGCGGCGCGCTCCGAGTGTTTCGGGGGAGTCGCTCTGCGCAGGCACACCTCTGGAGCAGGGTGTGCCTTTTTGGTTGTGCAGGCGATTTTACGGCCTGCGGGCAGGGCCAGCAGTTTCCCGCACTTTTTTCGTCTTTTCGATTCTGCATGGAATCCGGACAGATTTTCACCCGCGTAATGACAGGTAATCCTCCGGCGTGCAACGAATCTATTGGCATGGATACCAAACTTATGTCATTCTGGCTCAGGTTTCACCCCATTCACAAAAGTAAAACGAAGAAGGTTCGAGGCTCAACTTACACGGAGGTAATGATTGGTGGCAACCTGTGCGCTGTTCATCGATTATGAGAACGTCTACAGGTCACTCCGGGGGCAGAACATCTACGCGACCCATAAGCAGCTGGCAGACATTTTCAAGGCAGAGGCGCTCAAGTACGGCGAAGTAGTCTACGCCCGGGCGTACGCTCCCTGGGATATCTACCCCGAGGCCATGTCCGTCCTGGACCGCCACGATATTAAGCCGGATTATGTAGAAGGCGGACGGAAGGACAACGCGGACCTGGTAATGAGTTTACAGATTCAGGAGTTTCTCCGCCTCCCTGGCCGGGATGCCGACACCTTCATCCTGGTCACCGGTGACGGTGATTTTGTCCACGTCATCCGCATCCTCCAGCAGGAGAAGAAACGAGTGGTGGTCTGGGGGGTGGAGGGGTCCATCAGTTCACGCCTTGCCGCCAGGGTTGGTGAACTGGTCAACATCCAGACCATGCTGGCTCAGCACGGGCTGTTTCCCGGCCGCCGGGGAGACTTCGCCCAACGGGTGCCGTCGCCGCCAGCGGGACCGCCCTCTCGGGACGCTGCTGTCCGTGCCCTGATCTTGCGGGCTGAATCTGTGATGCTGGCCCGGGGATGGGTCCAGGTGCCCTTCCTGACCCTGCTGCACGAAATGGCTCGCTCCAGCATCCTGGGTACAGATGCTGAACAGCACCGCTTTCTCATTGTCAAATGCTTAGAGGCTGAAATTCTGGAGACCAAGAAGCAGCCCAATCCGAAACGACCTGGTACAGAGACAACCTTTATCCTCCTGAAGAAAGAGAACCCCACAGTCTCCCTTACATTAAGAAGCGTTGCCCGCGTCATCCTCCAAATGCGCCAGATCCTTGCCAGCATGCCCGGGGCCAGCTGGGTCGCTTACAGCCTTCTTGATAAGGCCCTGGCCAGCGATCCAGAGATGGTGGAGGGTTCTCCCAGCGAAGCCGAGCGCCGGGCCTGGATCGACCTCTGCATCGCCGAGGGGCTCCTCCGGCTGGAGCGGAAAGAGAACCCCCGGAACCCGGAGTTTCCCACCTCCGCCCTTTACCTGTGCGAGGACCACCCCTTTGTACAGCAGACAGTGCCCAGAGAGGACTACAAGCCGATGCTGATTCGGCTGGTGGTGCTGATGGATCACTACCTGACCCGCACCGGCTACCTTTGGATGTCCATGGGGCTGCTCCGCCAACAGCTGGCCGTCTACGGCAAGCGGGAGATGGAGCGGGCCATCCGCATTGCCAGCGAGTCCGGCCTGATTATCGTCCGGCAGCAGCCCAACCAGTTTGGCAGCCGGCCCACCACCGGCGCCTACCTGCAGGTGGAGCACCCGCAGGCGCGGGAGGCGCTGGCCTTGCGGGATGCAGCGCTGGATGCACTGCTCGAAGTCTGTGCCAACCAGCAGCCTGTCAGCCGGGCAGCGATCCTGGAACAGCTGCGGGACGCGGTGGGCGAGTCCGTTCCCGACGCTGTGGAGTGGCTGCAGCTCATGGTTGAGCACCAGGTACTGCTGCAGGGGAGCGGCGCGGACGGGGAAGAACGTTTCTTACTCAACCGGCAGCATCCGGTGGTCGCCCGAAGAGAATCACTGGTCTCTTGAATGCAGCAAGCTCTCCAGTATTGGAGGGCTTGTCTGATTTTCCCCCGGTGAAAACCCTAGCCCTTTCTCTGAAGGTTTTACTCATACAGCCAGACTGAAGCACATGATATCCTAATATTGAAAGCAGAAGCGTTGGAGGTGGCCGGAATGCCGGGCCCGCTGCGTTTCAAGTCTGCCCCCGCAGCAGCCGCTGACACAGAGATCCAGCCCTGCAGTCTCTGCTTGCGATGCGTGCGGGCCTGTCCCACAGGCGCTTTGAAGTACCATCACCGGACCTGGACGCTGAACCTGCAGATCTGCCACCGGTGCGGCGCCTGCACAGCGGTCTGCCCCAATCAGTTAATCAGCGTCCCCAGCCGTGGTGCTGTATTCAGTTAGAGAGCGGCGAACGCGCATTTTGCGATCCGCCGCTCTTTTTTTCACTCTTGATAATGGCCGCGGTAGCGGGCCCGGAGCACCTTCTTATCGAACTTGCCGGTGCCGGTCTTGGGAAGTTCCGCCAAGAAGACCACATCGTCGGGCAGCCACCAGGACGGGAAGCGCTGGCCGAGGGCCTCACGGATGGACTCTCTGTTGAGGCTGTCTGCCGCATCGGGCTTGGGAACCACGCAGGCCAGGGGGCGTTCATCCCATTTGGGATGGGGGCAGGCCACGACTGCGGCTTCCGACACGCCGGGAATCCCCATAATGGCGTTCTCCAAATCCACAGAGGAGATCCATTCGCCGCCCGACTTGATTACATCTTTGGCCCGGTCCACCAGCTTCAAGTAGCCCTCCGGATCCACCACGCCGATGTCGCCGCTGTGATACCATCCGTCGTAGAAAGCTTCGCGGGTCCGCTCGTCACGGTAGTACTCGGAGGCAATCCAGGGCCCCCTGAGGCAGACCTCGCCCATGGTCTTGCCGTCCCAGGGAACCTCCTGGCCGTTCAGATCCAGGAGTTTCATCTCGATACCCGGCACCACCATGCCCTGCTTATCGCGGTAATCCTGCTGCTCCGCGGGAGAGAGCGCTTCCAGATTGGGCTTGAGAAGGCCGAGATGGGAAATGGGCGCTGCCTCCGTCATCCCATACCCCTGGATCACGGTTACGCCGTAGCGCTCCCGGAAGGTTTCCGCCACGACGCGGGGGACGGCCGAGCCGCCGATGGTGATCCGCTTCAGGCTGGAGAGGTCGTGGGGCTCCTTTTCCAGGAGCTGCAGGACGCCCAGCCAGACCGAGGGGACGGCGGCGGAGATGGTAACCCGCTCCTCCTCAATCAGGGCTACCAGATCCCGAGGTGTAGGCCGGGGCCCAGGCAGTACCAGGCGGGCGCCCAGCCAGACGCAGGTGAAGGGAAAGCCCCATGCGTTGACGTGGAACATCGGCACCACGGGCATGGCGGTGTCCCGCATGGAGAGGCCCTGCCCATCCACCATGCCCATCATCATGGAATGAAGAAAGAGGGCCCGGTGGGCGTAGACCACACCCTTGGGGTTGCCCGTAGTGGCGCTGGTGAAACAGATGGCAGCGGGCTCCCACTCGTCCAGATCTGCCGGCCAGGAGTAGCTGGAGGGCTGTTCAGCCAGCTGCGTTTCGTAATCCAGCACGCCAGGTTCCTGGACGGGCGTCTCACTCAACGCCACGATGTGCCGCACTGTGGTCAGTTTATCCCGCAGCTTCAGGATGGTGGGCAGCAGGTCCGCATCCACCAGCAGGACTTTGTCTTCAGCATGGTTGAGGGTGTAGACAATGTGCTCTTCGGGCAAGCGGATGTTCACGGTATGGAGGACGGCGCCCATGCAGGGGACGGCGTAGTAAGCTTCCAGGTGCCAGTGGTTGTTCCACGCGAAGGTGGCCACCTTGTCGCCCCGCTCCACCCCCAGGCTGCGGAGGAGATGGGCCAGCTGATTGACCCGGCGGTAGTAATCGGCGTATGTATACCGGTGGATTCCGGTCTGGGTTCGGCTTACGACCTCATGGTTCGGAAAGAAGCGGTGGACACGTTCTAACATACTCGGAAGGGTCAGGGGATACCGCATGGTCATGCTTACCTCACCCCCACGTTTTGTCGGCGCTGATAATTCGCCGCCTTTGTTCGTAATCATCCGAGAATTCAGAACGTTATCTGGATAACATGCGGGTTAAAGGAATGCGGGAGGACCAGGATTCGTCCTCCCGCATGCTGGATTCTACAGGGTTTTCTGCTCCAGGTAGTGCTCCTTGTACCTGGAGCGCAGCACTTTCTTATCAAACTTGCCGGTCCCGGTTTTGGGCAGTTCCTCCAGGAAGACCACATCATCGGGGATCCACCAGGAGGGGAACTGCTTTCGCAGGGCGCCGAGAATCGACTCTTTGGAGAGGCTGCTGGCGTCTGCCTTGCGCACTACACAGGCCAGGGGGCGCTCATCCCACTTGGGATGGGGGCAGGCCACCACAGCCGCTTCGGCCACGCCCGGGACGCCCATGACGGCGTTCTCCAGGTCTACAGAGGAGATCCACTCGCCGCCGGACTTGATGACATCCTTCGTCCGGTCAACGAGCTTCAGGTATCCTTCCTCATCCACAACGCCGATGTCGCCGCTGTGGTACCAGCCGCCGTAGAAGGTATCCTTGGTGCGCTCATCCCGGTAGTACTCGCTGGCGATCCATGGACCCCGGAGGCAGACCTCACCCATGGTGCGCCCATCCCAGGGCACGGGCTGGCCGTTGTCATCGAGGAGTTCCATCTCCAGGCCCGGCATCAGGAGCCCCTGCTTGTCGCGGTAGTCCTGCTGCTCCTCGGGGCTGAGCTTTTCCAAATGGGGCTTCAGGTTGCCCAGGTGGGTGATGGGGGTGGCCTCTGTCATGCCGTAGACGTGTATGGTACGGCCGCCGGTATGCCGCTGAAGGGCCTGTGCGACGGCACGGGGCAGCGCCGACCCGCCGATGAGCAGCCGGTCGATGCTGGTGACATCGTAGGGCTCCTTCTCCAGCACCTGCAGGAGCCCCAGCCAGACGGTGGGTACGCCGCCGGAGACGGTAACCTGCTCTTCCTGAATGAGGCGGGCGACGTCCTGGGAAGAGGGGCGCGGGCCGGGCAGCACCAGCCGGGCGCCCAGGAAGACGGAGACGAAGGGCAGGCCCCAGCCGTTGACGTGATACATGGGCACCACCGGCATGACGGTATCCCGCTGGGAGATGGCTGCGGTGTCCACCATGCCCATCATCATAGAGTGGAGCCAGATGGCCCGGTGGGCGTAGATGACCCCCTTGGGGTTGCCGGTGGTGGCGCTGGTGAAAGCCAAGCCCGCGGGCTCCCACTCGTCCAGGTCAGGCCAGGCGTAGCTGGTGGGCTGGCCGGCCAGCAGCGCCTCATAGTGCAGCACATCGGGCTCCTGCGGCGGTTCGTCGGCCAGGGAGACGATGGCCTGGACCGTCTTGAGCTGGTCGCGCACTTTGAGGATCATGGGCAGGAAATCGTTGTCAACCAGAAGCACCTTGTCTTCAGCGTGGTTGATGGTGTAGACGATGTGCTCCTCAGGCATCCGGATGTTGACGGTGTGGAGCACCGCACCCATGGTGGGCACGCCGAAATAGGCTTCGAGATGCCTGTAATGGTTCCAGGAGAGGGTTCCTACCTTATCGCCCCGCCGGATTCCCAGATTCTCCAGGGCGTTGGCCAGCTGGCAGACCCGCTTATAGTAGTCGGCGTAGGTGTAGCTGTGGCGGCCATTTAGGGTCCGGGTGACGACCTCCTGGTGGGGATAGAAGCGCCTGGCGCGCTCCAGCATCCCGCGGGTCGTAAGTGGATACCGCATGGTCATGCTTCGCTCACCCCCATAAATTGTCAGGAGTGGGATTCGCCAGGAACTCCCATTGTCCTCCGACTCTTCATAATAATCTAACAAAGACTCTGTACCTGCATGGTCGCTGTGGGGAGCGCTTCAGGCATAAAGGAAGCGGGGGACGTCGTGCCGTCCTCCCGCTCTGTACTATTTGACTGCCGCAATCTGATAGTGGCTGCTGAACCGGGCCCGCAATAGCTTCTTGTCAAACTTGCCGGTACCCGTCTTGGGGATCTCATCCAGGAAGACGACGTCGTCCGGAATCCACCAGGAGGGGAACCGCTGCCGCAGGCCGTTCAGAATGGCCTCCTTCGTCAGGCTGCCGGCGGCTTCCGGCTTGGCCACTACGCAAGCCAGCGGGCGCTCATCCCACTTGGGATGGGGACAGGCCACCACCACAGCCTCGGCAACGCCGGGAACACTCATGATGGCGTTCTCCAGGTCCACCGAGGAGATCCACTCGCCGCCCGACTTGATTACATCTTTCGTACGGTCCACCAGTTTCAGGTATCCCTCGGAGTCCACCACGCCCAGGTCGCCGCTGTGGTACCAGCCGTCGATAAAGGCCTCGCTGGAGCGCTCATCCTGGTAATACTCGCTGGCGATCCATGGGCCCCGGAACCAGACCTCGCCGATGCTCGTGCCGTCCCAGGGTACATCGTTGCCCTCGTCGTCCACCAGCCGCATCTCGATGCCCGGCACCAGCAGCCCCTGCTTGTCCCGGTAGTCCTGCTGCTCCTCGGGGCTGAGCTGCTCCAGGTGGGGTTTCAGGGTGCCCACCGTGACGAGGGGTGTCGCCTCGGTCATGCCGTAGACATGGAGCATGGGCCGGCCGAACTTCTCCTGGAAGGCCTGGGCCAGAGCCCTGGGAAGCGCCGCACCGCCTACGCAGATCCGGGAGAGGCTGGAGATGTCGCGGGATTCTCGTTCCAACTCGTTCAGAACACCCAGCCAGACGGTGGGCACCGCAGCCGAGATGGTGACCCGCTCCTGGGAAATGAGCTGGACCAGGTCTGCCGGGGTGGGCCGGGGACCGGGCAGCACCTGGCGGCAGCCCAGGAAGACGGCAGCGAAGGGGATGCCCCAGGCATTCACATGGAACATGGGCACCACCGGCATGACGGTATCGCGCATGGAGAGGCCGATGGTATCTGCCATGCCCAGCATCTTGCCGTGCAGGTAGAGGGCGCGGTGCGCGTAGACCACACCCTTGGGATTGCCGGTGGTAGCGCTGGTGAAGCACATGCCGGCCGGTTCCCATTCGTCCAGGTCCTCCGGCCACGGGTAGCGGTCGGGCTGCTCAGCCAGCAGCGCTTCGTACTGCAGCACACCGGACCCTTCCGGCGCATCGTCTCCCCAGACGACGATGTGCCGGACCGTGGTAAGCTGGTCCCGCACCTTCAAGATGATGGGAAGTTGGTCTGCGCTCACCAGCAGCACGTTGTCCGCGGCATGGTTGATGGTGTAAACGATGTGCTCTTCAGGGAGCCGGATGTTTACTGTATGCAGGACTGCGCCCATGGAAGGGATGGCGAAATAGGCTTCCAGGTGCCAGTGATCGTTCCAGCCGAACGTGGCCACCTTGTCTCCCCGGTTTACCCCCAACTGTCGGAGTGCATGGGCCAGCTGGTTCACCCGGCGGTAGTAATCGGCATACGTGTACTTGTGAATACCAGTAAGAGTGCGGCTGACGACCTCCTGATAGGGAAAGAAGCGGAAGGCGCGCTCCAGCATCCCCTGGGTCGTCAAAGAATATTTCATCGTCAAAAGGTTCACCCCCGTTTGTTGTGAACCATCAAATACGCCGCTCTTTTTCCTATTCCTCCAATTCTCATAACGATTCTGCTTGTGAAAAACGTAACCTCCGGACCAGATCCGGAGGTTGCTGCTGAGGTGCGCTAGCGGGTTCCGGGCGCCAGCTGGCTGTGCAGACGGCTCCGCAGCGCTTTCTTGTCAAATTTGCCCGTGCTGTTTTTGGGGATCTCCTTCAAAAAGATGACCTCATCGGGGACCCACCACCGGGGGAAGCGCTGCCTCAGAGCATCTAAGATGGCTTCTCCTGTGAGGCTGCCGGCTGCTTCAGGCCTTAGAGCAACGTAGGCCACAGGGCGCTCATCCCATTTGGAATCGGGCCGGGCCACCACCGCTGCTTCGGCCACCCCGGGGATTGCCATGATGGCGTTCTCCAGGTCCACGGAGGAGATCCACTCGCCTCCGGACTTGATCACATCTTTGGCCCGGTCCACCAGCTTCAGGTAGCCTTCCTCATCCACCACGGCCAGATCTCCGCTGCGGTACCAGCCGTCCCGGAAGGAGTCCCGGCTTCGTTCATCTCGGTAGTATTCGGCGGCCACCCAAGGGCCCCGGAGCAGGACTTCACCGATGGTGCGCCCGTCCCAGGGCACTTCCTGGCCCCTTTCGTCCACCAGCTTCAACTCAAGGCCGGGCATCAGCAGCCCCTGCTTGTCGCGGTAGTCCTGCTGCTCCGCTGGGCTCAGGTCTTCCAGATGCGGCTTCAGACGGCCAGCCGACAGGAGCGGAGCCGTCTCCGTGGTGCCGTACAACTGGAGCACCGGGCAGCCGTACTTCTCCCGGTAGGCCTCGGCCAGGGCCCGGGGCACCGCAGAGCCGCCGATGAGGAGCCGCGTGAGGCTGCCGATGTCGTAGGGTTCCTCCTCCAACACCTGCAGCACGCCCTGCCAGACGGTGGGGACGCCGCCGGTGACCGTGACCCGCTCCTCCTGAATGAGGTGGGCGAGATCCCGGGGAGTGGGGCGGGGGCCGGGCAGGACCTGCCGGGCGCCATACAACACGGCAGCGTAGGGCAGGCCCCACGCGTTCACGTGGTACATGGGCACCACCGGCATCACAACGTCTTTCATTGAAAGGGCTACGGTATCGGCCATGCCCACCATCATCGCGTGAAGGAAGAGGGCACGGTGGGCATAGACCACGCCCTTGGGGTTGCCTGTGGTGGCGCTGGTAAAGGCCATGCCCGCGGGCGCCCATTCGTCCAGGTCCTCCGGCCAGGGGTAGCTGTCAGGCTGCCCTGCCAGCAGGGTCTCGTAATCCAGCAGTCCGGGCTGCTGGGGGGGCGCCTCGCCCATGACGATGATTTCCCGGACGGCGGCCAGCCTGTCCCGCACCGCCAGGATGGTGGGCAGCAGGTCCTCGTCCACCAGCAGAATCTGGTCCTCGGCGTGATTGATCGTGTAGATGATGTGCTCTTCAGGCAGACGGATGTTTACGGTGTGGAGTACAGCCCCCATGGTGGGCACCGCCAGGTAGGCCTCGAGGTGCCGGTGATGGTTCCATGCGAAGGTTGCCACCCTGTCCCCAGGGCGGACTCCCAATCCGCGGAGGGCATGGGCCAGCTGGCTGACCCGCCGGTGGAAGTCGGCGTAGGTGTACCGGTGAATGCCGGCTCTGGTGCGGCTGATGATCTCCTGCCGGGGAAAGAACCGGCGAGCTCGCTCCAGCAGCCCGCGGGTGGTAAGAGGATACCTCATGGTCATGTGTGCTCACCCCCAGTGAATGTGCCGCCTCCAATTCGCCGGATTGCCAGCCAATCCTCTGAACAGTAACAATCTTCTGTGACAGTTTCGACGGAAAACCCCCGGGGCTCTCCCCGGGGGCTCAGCGTGTTGGATGGAACCTCTGCGGACCACCACATGTGATTGTGATAACTTTGACGGAAGAGAAGGACTATTCGTGTATTCGTGCGAATAAAGAAAAGCGGTGAATGGCTGTTCATTCATGCGGAGTGAAGGGGAGCGCAAAGGGGGTGGTCCGCGGTTGGCGGTGCGCAGTGGCGACAAGTCCGCCGCCATACTGGACGCAGCTCAGAAGGTAATCGCTCGCGAGGGCTACCACAGCGCTCGCATCTCACATATCGCAGCAGAGGCCGGCGTGGCAACCGGCACCGTCTATCTCTATTTCCGGAACAAGCCTGACCTGCTGCTCAGCCTCCTCCGCAGTCGAGTGGGAAGATTGGTGGCCAATGCCCGCAGCTGCCTGAGCGGCGCAGCGGACCCGGAAGAGAAGCTCCGCCGCTTCGTCCGCCAGCACCTCCGGTCGCTGGCGGACAAGCGGGATTTGGCAGTAGTCACCCAAATCGAGATGCGGCAGGCAGACTTTCGGGTCCAGCGGCAGATCAGCGAAGTGATGCGGGAGTACTTCCAGGTGATCGACGAGATCGTGGCTGAAGGCCAGGCCGCCGGCTTCATCCGGCGATCGGTAGATGCCCGGCAGATTCGGAACATGATCTTCGGCACGCTCGATCAGACGGTAACAGCCTGGGTTCTGTCCGGCTTCAAGTTCGACCTTGAAGCCATGGCGGACCCCACCTATGAACTGATCACCCGCGGCGCAAGCGAACGAAACGGAGGGGGAGTGGGGACGAATGGAGATTCTGGTGCTGCTGAAGCAGACGTTTGACACAGAGGCAAAGGTCACTGTGGAAGACGGTCGGGTCCTGGACGATGACGTCACCCTGGTGATCAACCCATACGACGAGTACGCGGTGGAAGAGGGGCTTAAGATCCGAGAAGCGGTAGGCGGGTCGGTCACCGTGGTCTCTGTGGGGGACGCGCGGGTGGATGAGGCGCTGCGCCGGGCCCTGGCCATGGGTGCCGATGAGGCCGTGCGGATTGAGCCTCCGGCCGGTGCCGACGAAGTGGTGGTGGCGAACCTGCTGGCGGCCTACGCCAAGGACAAGCAATTCGATATCGTGCTGGGCGGCAACGTCTCGGTGGACACCGGCGCCGGCCAGACCGCCCTTCGCTTTGCGGAGATCCTCGGCATTCCCCATGTGGCAGCGGCCCTCAAGCTAGAGGTCGCCGGCAGCACCGCCACCGTACACCGGGACGCCGAGGGCGACACCGAAGTGGTGGAGGTACCGCTTCCGGCGCTGATTACCGCCCAGCAGGGGCTGAATGAACCGCGGTATCCCTCCGTGCCCGGCATCATGAAGGCGAAGCGGAAGAAGATTGCCCTGCTCACCCCTGCTGATCTGGGCGTGGCGGTCTCTCCCCAGACGCAGGTGATCGAGATCTTCCAGGCAGAGCAGAACCGGCGCAACACCCTGATTAAGGGCAGCGCCGCCGAACAGGCCAAGCAGCTGGTGCAGCTGCTGCGCAGCGAAGCCAAGGTGATTTAAGGGGAGGGCATACAGTCGATGGCACGCAACGTACTGGTGGTGGCCGAGGTTCGCAACGGTGCACTCCGGCCGGTCTCCTTTGAATGCATCGCCGCGGGCCGTCTCGTGGCCGAGGGCGGCAGCGTAACGGCAGTGCTCCTGGGACAGGACGGTGCGTTTGCCCAGGAGCTGATTCAGCGGGGCGCAGACAAGGTCGTTGTGGTGAAGGGCGCAGGTCTGGCCCAGTACACGCCTGACGGGTGGCTTTCGGCACTCCAGGCCGTGGCGCAGGATGTCCGGCCGGACGTCGTCTTCACCGGCCATACGGGCATCGGCCGGGATCTGGCACCCCGCTTTGCCCAGCGGAACGGCGCCGGCATGGTCTCGGACGCAATCGACGTCAAGGTGGTCGACGGACAGGTGGTCTTCACCCGGGCCATCTACGCGGGCAAGGCCTACGCCAAGCAGGTGATCCCGCAGGGGCAGATCGTCGCCACCATTCGACCCAACAACCTGGCAGCACTGGAGCCTGAGGCTGGCCGCACCGGTGATGTGGCGGAGGTGGCTGCGCCGGCGGCGGATCTGCGCACCGTCGTGAAGGAAGTGGTCCGGCAGTCTACCGGCGGTGTGGACCTGACCTCTGCCAAGATCGTGGTCTCCGGTGGGCGGGGTGTAAAGAGCGCCGAAGGGTTTGCGCCGCTCAGGGAGCTGGCTCAGGTGCTGGGGGCAGCAGTGGGCGCCTCTCGAGCCGCATGCGACGCCGGCTACTGCGACTACGCCATGCAGGTGGGGCAGACCGGCAAGACTGTTACGCCGGACCTTTACATCGCCTGCGGCATTTCCGGTGCGATTCAGCACCTGGCCGGTATGAGCGCTTCTAAGGTCATCGTGGCCATCAATAAGGATCCGGAAGCGCCCATTTTCAAGGTGGCCGACTACGGCATCGTGGGCGACCTCTTTGAGGTGGTGCCGCTCCTCACCCAGGAGTTCAAGGCGCTGCTGGCTCAGGGATAGGTTAGGTGGAGCGCGCCTCCACCGGGATGGTGGGGCCTTCTATGGCTGATATCAACCGAACGGTTGGTTGAAAACCTGAATACTGATGGATGAGGAGGCAGACCTGCATGCCCAAGGCGATCCGCAGGGCGGCGGTGCTGGGTGCCGGCGTAATGGGCTCCCAGATTGCGGCCCACTTGGCCAACGTGGGCATTCCCACGCTGCTCCTGGACGTCGTTCCCAAGGAACTGACCCCCGACGAGGCCCGCAGGGGCCTTACCCTGGAGGCAAAGCCGGTGCGGAACCGCCTCGCCCTGGGTGCGCTGCAGCGGCTGGCGAAACTGAAGCCGTCGCCGCTGTTCAGCCCCGAGGTGGTGGAGTTGATCACCCCCGGCAATCTCGAGGATGACCTGCCCCGGGCGGCCGAGGTGGATCTGATCATCGAGGCCGTGGTGGAGGATCTCGCCGTGAAGCAGGCCCTCTGGAAGCGGGTGGCGGAGTACTGGCAGCCCGGCACCATCGCCGCTTCCAACACCTCCGGCCTTTCCATCGCAGCCATCGCAGAGGCGACCCCGGCGGCCTTCCGGCAGCACTTCCTGGGTGCGCATTTCTTCAACCCGCCCCGGTATATGAAGCTGCTGGAGCTGATCCCCACCCCGGAAACCGATCCGGCCGTACTTGAGCAGATGCGGGCTTTCGGGGAAGAGGTGCTCGGCAAGGGCGTGGTCGTCTGCAAGGACACCCCTAACTTTATCGGCAACCGGATCGGCGTCTACGGGCTGATGGTGGTCCTGGACGCCATGCAGCGGCACGGCCTCAAAGTGGATGAGGTGGATGCCCTGACCGGTCCGGTCATCGGCCGTCCCAAGTCTGCCACCTTCCGGACCCTGGATGTGGTGGGCATCGACACCTTCGTCCTGGTGGCTGATAACTGCCGGGCCACCATCGCAGGTCCCGAAGCAGAGGTCTTTACCGTACCTGAGCCCCTGCGCGAACTGGTTCGCCGGGGCTGGCTGGGGCAGAAGAGCAAACAGGGCTTCTTCCGCAAGGAGGGGGGCGAGATCCAGGTCCTGGATCTGGACACCCTGGAGTACCGGCCCCGCCAGAAGGCCTCCTTCGCTTCGCTGGAAGCAGCCAAGGCTGTGCCCGACCTGTCTCAGCGGATTCGGACCCTGGCCTTCGCACCGGACAAGGCAGGCCAGTTCCTCTGGGATGTGCTGAAGCGGACCCTGCTTTACAGCGCCCAGAAGGTGGGCGAGATCGCCGACGACTTTGTCAGCATCGACAACGCCATGAAGTGGGGCTACAACTGGGACCTTGGGCCCTTCGAACTCTGGGATGCCCTGGGCCTGGCCGAGTCTGTGGCCCGGATGAAGGCCGAAGGCGAAGCCGTGCCTGCCTGGGTGGAAGAGGCAGCCGCCCGGGGCGGCTTCTACGCCAGCCGTGAAGCAGCAGCGCCGGTCAGCGGCCGGGTGATTCGGATTGACGGTCTGAAGGCCCAAGGGCGGGTGGTCCGGGAGAAGAAGGGCGCCACCTTGCTGGATATGGGTGACGGCGTACTCCTGCTGGAGACCCACTCCCCCAAGGCGGCCATCGGTCCGGACGTGATCGCCGTGATGCGGCAGGCCGCCGAAGAACTGCACACCGGGAAGTGGACCGGCCTGGTGATCGGCGCCCAGACCCCCAACTTCTGCGTCGGGGCCAATCTGATGATGATCCTGATGGAGGCCCAGGAAGAAGAGTGGGATGAGATTGACCGGATCATCAAGCAGTTCCAGGATGCGGCAATGGCGCTGAAGTACGCCCCGCGGCCTGTTGTGGCAGCGCCCTACGGCATGACCCTGGGGGGCGGCTACGAGATTGCAGCAGCGGCTGATATGATCGTGGCTGCAGCCGAGACCTACATGGGCCTGGTGGAGGTGGGCGCCGGCCTGATCCCCGGCGGCGGCGGCAACAAGGAGCTGCTGATTCGGGCCCTGGAGGGGCTCCCGGTGGCTGGCGGCGGCCTGGGCGCTTCGGTTCCTCTGGCCAGCGGCGCGGCGGTGGACCTGCAGCCGCTGCTGAACAAGGTCTTTGAGACCATCGCCACGGCAAAGGTCTCGAGCAGCGGGCCGGAGGCCCGGGGGCTGGGCTACCTCCGGAAGACGGACCGGATCGTCGCCAACCGGGATCACCTCCTCTACGAGGCTAAAAAGGCGGTGCTGGCCCTGGACCAGGCAGGCTACCAGCCGCCCAAGCCGGTAACCATCCCCGTGCTGGGCCCCGAAGGCCGGGCCGTGCTGGAGATGGCCATCTATGGCATGCAGCAGGGCCACTACGCCACCGAGTACGACGGCGTAATCGCCCGGAAGCTGGCCTACGTGCTTACCGGCGGCGACGTGCCCAGCCGGACCTACGTCAGCGAGCAGTACCTCCTGGATTTGGAGCGGGAGGCCTTCCTGAGCCTCTGCGGCGAGAAGCGGAGCCAGGAGCGGATGCAGTACATCCTGAAGACCGGTAAACCCCTGCGGAACTAGGAGGTGGCGGCAATGCGTGAAGTAGTCATCGTCAGCGGCGCCCGGCTGGCCCTGGGCAAGTCGCACCGGGGCTCCCTGCGGACTGTGCGGCCTGAGGACATGGCTGCCACGGCAGTTAGAGAGGCGGTGCGGCGGGTGCCCGGACTGGATCCGGCCCAGGTGGACGATGTAGTGCTGGGCTGCGCCTTCCCGGAGGGAGAGCAGGGCTCCAACATCGGCCGTATTGCCGCCCTGCGGGCGGGTCTGCCGGAGAGCGTACCGGGCTTTACCATCAACCGCTTCTGCTCCAGCGGTCTGAATGCCATCGCCATCGGGGCCGGGTCCATCATGTCCGGCAGTGCGGAGATCGTTGTCGCCGGCGGTGTCGAGTCCATGAGCCGGGTGCCCATGGGCGGCCACACGCCCCGGCCCCATCCCGAAATTGCGGCCAACTACCCGCAGCTCTACATGGCCATGGGTCACACGGCGGAGAACGTCTGCGCCCGGTTCAACGTCACCCGTGAGGACTGCGACGCCTTTGCCCTCCGCTCCCATCAGCGGGCGGCGGCTGCCATCGACGCCGGGAAGTTCAAGGATGAGATCGTGCCCATCACCGTCAGGCAGACGGCCTACGACGGAAAGCGTACCGTGGTGAAGGAGTTCGTCTTCGACACCGACGAGGGCGTCCGGCGCGACACCTCCATGGAGGCTTTGGCCCGGCTCAAGCCGGCCTTCGCCGCAGGGGGCAACGTGACCGCCGGCAACTCCAGCCAGACTACCGACGGCGCCGCAGCAGTGGTGCTGATGAGCGCTGAGAAGGCCGCAGAGCTCGGTGTGAAGCCCATGGCGATCTTCCGCTCCTTTGCGGCAGGCGGCGTTGACCCTGCCGTGATGGGCATCGGCCCCGTGGCGGCGGTGCCCAAGGCCCTGAAGATCGCAGGACTGACCCTGGATCAGATCGACCTGGTGGAGCTGAACGAAGCCTTTGCTTCTCAGGCCGTGGCCGTGATCCGGATGCTGGAGATGGATCCGGAGCGGGTGAACGTCAACGGCGGCGCCATCGCCCTGGGGCATCCCCTGGGAGCCACTGGTGCGCGGCTTACGGTCTCGATCATCTACGAAGGGCTGCGCCGCAAGGCCCGGTACGGGCTGGTCACCATGTGCGTGGGCGGCGGCATGGGCGCTGCCGGGATTTTCGAGTTTGTGCACTAAAGGAGGGCGTAGGGGATGGCGGAGACCACCAACAAGGTGAAGAGCGGCTCTTTCCTGCTGCAGGCCCACCGTCCGGCGGATGTCTTTATTCCGGAGGAGCTCACGGAAGAGCAGCGGCTGATTGGAGAGACAGCCCGCAGCTTTGCCGACAAGGTGCGGGAGATGCTGCCGGAGATCGAACAGGATAAGCCGGGCAAGTCGCGTCCGCTGCTCCGGGAGGCCGGTGAGCTGGGCCTGCTGGCCCTGGAGATTCCCGAGCAGTACGGCGGTATGGGGCTCGACAAGATCACGGCCACCGTGGCCACGGAGGAGTTCTCCCATGCCGGTCCTTTCAGCGTCACGATCGGCGCCCAGACGGGCATCGGTTCACTGCCCATCGTCTATTTCGGCAACCAGGAGCAGAAGGCCAAGTATCTGCCGAAGCTGGCCACCGGCGAGTGGGTGGCGGCCTACGCCCTGACCGAGCCGGGCTCCGGATCCGACGCCCTGGGCGCCCGGACCACCGCCCGCCTGAGCGACTGCGGCAAGTTCTGGATTCTGAACGGCACCAAGCAGTGGATCACCAACTCCGGCTTCGCCGATCTCTTTGTGGTCTATGCAAAGGTGGATGGCGAGAAGTTCTCCGCTTTCATCGTGGAGCGGAACTTCCCCGGCGTGTCGGTGGGACCGGAGGAGGATAAGCTGGGCTTGCGGGCTTCTTCCACCTGCTCGGTGATCCTGGAAGATGCCAAGGTGCCGGTGGAGAACCTGCTGGGTGAGATCGGCAAGGGCCACCTGATCGCCTTCAACATCCTGAACATCGGTCGCTGGAAGCTGGGCGCCGGCTGCACCGGCTCGGCCAAGCGGAGCCTGCAGGTGGCCACCGAGTACGCCAAGACTCGGGAGCAGTTCGGCCGGCCCATCGCCGAGTTCCGGGCCATTCAGCAGAAGCTGGCGGAGATCAATATCCGCACCTATGTGAACGAGTCCATCTCCTACCGGGTCGCCGGGATGATCGACGCCAACCTGGCTGGTCTGGACTACACGGCTGAGGACGCCGGCCGGGAGGCGGCCAAGCGGATCGCAGAATACGCGGTGGAGTGCTCCATCAGCAAAGTGTACGGTTCCGAGGCGCTCTTCTACGCGGCCGACGAGGCGCTGCAGATCCACGGCGGCTACGGCTTCATGAACGAATACGAAGTCTCAGCCGGCTACCGCGATTGCCGGATCAACCGGATCTTTGAGGGCACCAACGAGATCAACCGGCTCCTGATTCCCGGCACGCTGGTTCGTCGGGCCCTAAAGGGGGAACTGCCCCTGATGGCGGCTCTGAAGGGGCTGCAGGATGACCTGATGAACTTGACCCCCTTCGAGGATTCGGGCCAACCGCTGGCCCGGGAGCAGTTCCTGATCGACCGGGCCCGGAAGGTCTTCCTGCTGCTGGCCGGTCTCGGGGTGCAGAAGTACGGCACCGCCCTGGAGAAGGAGCAGGAGCTGCTGATGGGCGTGGCGGACATCGCCATCGAGATTTTCGCCATGGAGAGCGCAGTGCTCCGGGCGCTGAAAGCCCGAGAGTTGGGCAAGGCGGGGATCAAGCTGGAGATGGCCCAGGCCTACTGCCAGGATGCCTTCGAGCGGATCGGCGTCATCGCCCGGAACCTGCTGGCAGCGATCGAAGAGGGGGATACGCTCCAGACCCAGCTGAGCATCCTCAAGCGGCTGACGCGGTACACTCCGGTCAACACCGTGGCCCTGAAGCGGCAGGTGGCCTCTCGGGTGATCGAAAAGGGCGGGTATGTGAGCTAAGCCTGGTCCGCCACAAGCGAAACCGCCGGCCTGGGAATGGCCGGCGGCTTTCTTTGGAAGGAATATGGGTGCGCGTGTGGTAACTCTTTGTAATCAACTTGGAAAAGGAGCAAGTGGCTGGTATGAGCAAATGGCAGGAGTATCTGAAGCAGCATCGATCGCGGTTCTTTGATGAAATGCTGGAGTTCTACCGCATTCCCAGCATCAGCTCGCTGCCGGAGCATGCAGACGACGTGCAGCGGGCTGCCCAGTGGGTGGCGGACCGTATGAAGCAAGCCGGCATTGAGAAGGTGCAGATTCTGCCCACCGGCGGACATCCGGTGGTCTACGGCGAGTGGCTCCATGCGCCGGGGAAGCCCACCGTGCTGATCTACGGCCACTTCGATACCCAGCCGGTGGATCCGCTGCACCTCTGGAAGCGGCCTCCCTTTGAGCCCGCGGTGGAGGGCGACCGGATCTACGCCCGCGGCGCCTCGGATGATAAGGGCAACATGCTGATTCCGATTCTGGCGGCGGAGGCCTTCCTGAAGGGCGAGGGCGCCCTGCCGGTGAACGTGAAGTTCTTCTTCGAGGGGCAGGAGGAGATCGGCAGCCCGCAGCTGCCGGAGTTTGTGGCGGCGCACCGGGAACTGCTGGCCTGCGACTTTGTGATCAGCGCGGACGGCGGCCAGTACGCCGAGGATCAGCCGTCGATCACCATGGCCAGCAAGGGGCTGGCAGGGGTGCAGATCGATGTGAAGGGAGCCAATTCGGACCTGCACTCCGGCAGCTTCGGCGGCATGGTGCAGAACCCGATCCATGCCCTGGTGCGGATTCTGGACTCCATGCGGAGCCCCGACGGCAGGATCCTGGTGGAGGGGTTCTATGACAAAGTCCGTCCGCTGACGGAGCAGGACCGGGCCGACATCGCCGCAGTGCCCTTCGATGAGGCGGCATTGAAGGCCAGCCTGGGCGTGGACGACTTCTTCGGCGAACCGGGATACACCCCGCGGGAAGCCAACTGGGCCCGGCCTACTCTGGAGATCAACGGCATTTGGGGCGGTTTCCAGGGCGAAGGGGTCAAGACGGTCCTCCCCAACGAGGCCCATGCCAAGATCACCTGCCGGCTGGTGCCGGATCAGGATCCGGATGAGATCGTGGAGCTGATTCAGAAGCATGTGGCGACTCACGCACCCAAGGGTGTCCGAGTCAGCGTACAGCCGCTGCCGGGGAAGGCGAAGCCGAACTACACGCCCAAGGACCACCCGGCTGTGGCCGCCGCAGCCGAGGTGCTGCGGGAGCTTTACGGCAAGGAGCCATACTATGTGCGCACCGGCGGAACGGTGCCGGTGTGCGAGCTGTTCCGGACGTACTTGGGGGCCTATTCGGTGGAGTTTGCCTTTGGCCTGCCGGATGAGCAGTTCCATGCGCCCAACGAGTTCTTCCGCATCAGCAGCTGGGACCGGGGCCAGGTGGCCTACTGCAAGCTGCTGGAGCGGCTGGGGCGGTAGACTGGACAAAGGTAACATGGGGGCTGTCAGCAGTGCGTGATGCGCTGCCGGCAGCCCCCGTTTCTTGCTGTGGGGCAGATGGACTTGGGCACGCAGCGGTCTGGCGTCGTCATCGTCTGGCGCTCCAAGGCCGCTGCAGCTGTTGGTGAATACAATAATACACGGGTTGAAACAAAATTCTCGCTAGCGCACCCCTTACTCAGGTCAAATGGGTGCGGATGGGCGAATCCGGCAGAAGGCCATGCGCTCCTGCGGGGTGCCCCAGCCCAGAAAGGAGGACACGGGGTGGAGACCAGGCGGTCTCGCTGGCTGAGTCTGGTATGCTGCCTGGCGGCTGTGGTGCAATTTCAAACACAGGTGGACCGGTGGAGACGGAGTCTCTCGGCAGCCCTGGGCCAGCGCGTTTTGCACTTTCATTAGTGCAGGGTGAGGAACCGGCGGACGCCGAAAGCCCTTCCGAGTGATTCTTCAGGGTGTGCCCCACACGCAGCCCCTCCGTGTGAACGCGGAGGGGTTTTCCGCACCTCGGGCGTCACATTTTCAATTGAAACGATTGAGACGTGGCGGAGATAGTGTATAATCCCCAAAAAGGCGACAACACCTGAGGTAAAGCAGAACGGTTCGCACCAGGGGAAGGGAGATCCAAGATGACCAAGCAGAAGCTCACCACCGCCTTGGTGCGGCGGATGAAGCGAGATGGGCAGCGAATTGTAATGGTCACCGCCTACGACTACCCCGGGGCGGCTGCAGCCGAGGCGGCGGGCGTCGACTGCATCCTGGTGGGGGATTCCCTGGGGATGGTGGTACTGGGGTACGAGACCACCCTGCCTGTCACCATGGACGACATGGTCCACCACACCAAGGCGGTCCGGCGTGGGGCCCGGAACACCATGGTGGTGGCCGACATGCCGTTTCTCTCCTACCACATCTCACCCGAGGAGGCGGTCCGGAACGCCGGCCGGCTCCTGCAGGAGGGCGGTGCGGATGCGGTCAAGCTGGAGGGCGGCCGGGAGCGGATCAACGAGATTCGGAGGATTGTGGAAGCACAGATTCCCGTGATGGGCCATCTGGGCCTGACGCCCCAGTCGGTCAACCAGCTGGGCGGCTTCAAGGTCCAGGGGAAGGATGTGGAGAGCGCCCGGCGGATCGTGGAGGATGCGCTCCTCCTGGAGGAGGCGGGGTGCTTCGCCCTTGTTCTGGAGGCGGTTCCGGCGGAACTGGCCGCCTACATCACCCAGCGGCTGAGCATTCCCACCATCGGCATCGGAGCTGGGGCCGGCTGCGACGGCCAGGTGCTGGTGATGCACGACCTCTTGGGGCTGCAGAACGGCCATGTGCCCAAGTTTGTAAAGCAGTACGCCAACCTGTACGGCCAGATGGTGGAGGGCATCCGGCAGTATGCGGAAGAAGTGCGGGCCGGCGTCTTCCCGGCGGTGGAGCACACCTATGGCATGAAGGCGGAGAACTGGGAGCGGATTAAACAGGAGATGGAGCAGCATGAGAGTCGTTTCCACGATTGACGAAGTGCGCCGGTGGGTGTGGCAGGAACGGCAGCAGGGCGCCACCATCGGCCTGGTTCCCACCATGGGCTACCTGCACGAGGGCCATCTCTCCCTGGTGCAGCGGGCCAGAGAGCAGTGCGACCGGGTGGTGATGAGCATCTTCGTCAACCCGCTGCAGTTCGGGCCCCAGGAGGACTTTGACCGCTACCCCAGGGATTTGGAGCGCGACGCCCAGCTGGCCAGGGAGGCGGGGGTGGACCTGATCTTTCATCCCCCGGTGGAGGAGATGTATCCCCGTCCGATCCTGACCCACGTCTCGGTGGACAAGCTCTCGGAGACGCTCTGCGGCGTCTCCCGGCCGGGGCATTTCCGGGGCGTGGCCACTGTGGTAACGAAGCTCTTTCACATCGTGCAGCCGGACCGGGCCTACTTCGGCGAGAAGGATATCCAGCAGCTGCGGGTGATCGAGCAGATGGTGGAGGATCTCAACTTCCCCCTGGTGGTGGTGGGCTGCCCCATCGTGCGGGAGCCGGACGGGCTGGCCAAGAGCTCCCGGAATGTCTACCTGAGCCCCGCCGAGCGGCAGCAGGCTCCGGTGATCTACGCTTCGCTGCGCCGGGCGCAGGAGGCCTTTACCGCGGGCGAGCGGGATGGAAAGAAGCTCGTGAGCCTGGTGCGGGAGGGGATCGCCCAGGCGCCGGATGCGAAGATCGACTACGTACGGCTGGTTGACCGGTATACGCTGGACGATGTGCTGCGGGTGGAGAGGCCGGCGATTCTGGCGGCCGCGGTGCGGTTCGGCTCCACCCGGCTGATTGACAATGTGATTTTGGGTGTGTGAGGTGGTACTGTGTACCGCACCTTGATGAAATCCAAACTGCACCGGGGCACCATTACCGAAGCCAATCTGAACTACGTAGGGTCCATTACCATTGACGCCGACCTGATGCGTGCGGTGGATATTCTCGAAAACGAACGGGTGCAGGTGGTTGACGTCAACAACGGTGCCCGGCTGGAGACCTACGCCATTCCCGGCAAGGCGGGTTCCGGGGTGATCTGCCTGAACGGCGCCGCGGCCCGGCTGGTGCAGCCTGGAGACAAAGTAATCATCATCTCCTACGCCGTGATGGACGAGGAGGAGGCCCGGTCCCATAAGCCCATCGTGGCGATTCTCGGCGAGCACAACCAGATCGAGCAACTGGTGCGGGGCGAGGTGCACGGCAGCGCACGCTAGGAGAGTGCTGCAAAATCCCTTGGATTTTGGCATCTATCCACAATGATTTTGGGACGTTGGTGTCGAAGAACCC